>ULOC01026733.1_pt1 | contig 25967 bp, 20 predicted proteins | sample 1952181 | NCBI WGS metagenome assembly ULOC01 (sample SAMEA4835592, study PRJEB28245) | human gut metagenome | biome: gut microbiome; material: fecal sample | place: Denmark | collected 2008
CGGGAAAATTATAACGAAATCGGAGACTTGGCAAAGGCAATACACAAAGCAGTTGACTATTGTATTGAAGCAGACCATTTGCGCTCGTTTCTGATTCGAAACCGAGCGGAGGTAGAACCTATGTTGTTATCAGAGGGTACGGTGGAAGAATATGTGGATAGCATGAATGAAGTCAAGGAACAGGAAATTGAGCAGCTGAAAAGAGAACTGTCGAAGGTAACTCAGGAAAAAAATGAGGAAATTGCTCGATTAAAAGCCTTACTTGCAGCAAAAGAAAACAAATAATTAACACAGCAGGAGAAGTTATTATCTAGAGCGGGCGCAGGAAGCGCCCGCTTAAATTTTACACTTAGGAAAACAATGCTTTTACTTCATCCAGTGAAACCTGATAATGTGTAATCTTTGCGGTTTTCTTCTTTACAAGAACAGCAACCTTTATATCCAGATACTTCTCCGTGTAGGAATTGCCCGGTATAAATTCTTTGCCTATCTTTTCTGCATAATTTTCATTATAAACGGTTTCTTCTTTTGTCTTCACTCCGTTTTCTTTGGCAAATTGAATCCGTTTTTGTTCCGGCAGTTCACTCCATTTTTTCATGATTTTATGCATTTGTGTAACCTGCGTATCACGCGTGTCCTCGCTCTGCGTTTCCCCCTGCGCCATTTTGAACGCTTCCTGTGCTTTATCTTCATTTGCTTTTGTCTTATCCAATGACACTTCAAATAAAACACTAACACCTTTGTACTTCGGATTTGTCGAAATCTCTCCTGTCTTTTTATCGTAACAGAAGTTTTCAGCGCCCGGTGCCTGGTCACTCACACCTAAATAAACACCATAATTTGCAAAAATATCGAGATTATCACACTCATAAATATAATAGCGGATACCATCAATTAACTGGCTTTCCGAACTTCCGCCCATGATAAAAAGATTATACTGCCACGGTGCCTTTCCCTTTACAAAAGGCGATGCAATCATCCGTTCATCCTTTTTCTTTGTATTTTCTACTGCCACAACATAATACGATTTTTCCTTCGACACACCGGAATTAATCTCCTCGTCAAGCAATTTCTTTCCGCTCACTTTTCCGAGATAACTAATTTTATAGTCACCTGACTTTTTCGTTACGACCTGCTCCGATAATCCGGCAAATTCCTTTGCCAGTCTATCATTTCCCATCTGCTCTGCTGCTTCATTTGCCGTGAGCAAATGAACCGCTGCATAGGCTGTCGTTCCACCAACAAGCAGACACACTGCAATAACCGCTGCTCTCATAAAATGACTGCCGGCAAAATTTCTCTGGCGTTTCTGTAAAATTACTTGATAAATCTTCTCTTTATCCTCCTTTGAGCACTCCATTTTCTGATAAATATCTTTAATCTCCATTTCTATTCCTCCCTAGTCTGATATACACTGCCTCGATTAACTTCGACAGCATTTCCTTCATTCAATTCCTGTTTCAACAATTTCTTTGCTTTCTGCAAATACGTTCGTATCGTAGATTCCGGCTTTTTCAATAATTTTGCAATCTGCACACTATTGCAGCCCTCGTAATAATAAAGATACACAACGGTTTTGTATTTCACCGGGAGATTTAACACAAGTTCAAGCATTTCAATTTCATATTCATCATAGCGCCCTTTTGTCTCCTCATTTTCCTGCCAGCTTCGATTTTTGCGCCACCAATGTTTCAAAATATTTTTGCAGACATTTCCTGCTGTGACAAGAAGCCACCCTTTTACATGTTCTTTTTCTTTCACGCGCTCCATTGCCTGATAAAAGCGGCAAAAAGTTTCCTGCACGGCATCCTCCGTGTCCATCTTATTTTTCATATACGAAAAGCAAAGCCGGTACACATCCTGCATATAAGCATCGTATACCTTTTGAAATCCCGCTTCCTTATCGACGTCGTATAAAGAATGTTCCACTTTCATCCCTCCTTTCACTTAATATACAATTGGCAATGGATTTGCGTCGAGTTTTTTTCTTATTTTTCAAAAAAACTTTCTGTTGGCCCCAAATAGGATTCCGGAAGTTCCTTGTCTTTTTCCCAAAACACAATCCGTTCCAGAACAATTGCCGGGCTCATGCCGTAAAAATAAAGGCGGTTGCAACCCTTTTTGCATATAGTCGTTGTCTCTGTAATTTTAATCTGCTCATGAGCTTCCTGTTGCCACTGGGCACTCAAGAAAAACGGCTTGTTCTCTTCTTTCACCGTATTGATTATTTTCACATTTCCCTCATTCAATGAAAATCCAAGATACTGCCTGCTCTCATTCGTCACCGGAGTTGTTGGTGCCAGATAAAAACGCAGGTTGTACTCACCGCCTTCCGGCACATAAAAATCATAGGCAACCCATGGGCGGTCATTTTCCCCGTAAAAATCCTTTGTCACAGGATATACTTTTACCGCCGTGTCCGTTCTGCCATACGGAGAAAGTGCTATAAATCCAGCAGCTTTTACATCTTTTTTCGCTGTGTAGTGACCGGCATCCATCGCCACACAGCCATTATCCTCAAGAAAATATCCGGATGGACACTTCTTTTTTTCTTCTGCCTCAATATGGATTTCTGCCTCGCCATACCCGACATTTTTCACAAAAAATTTGCCTGTCTCTTTTCCCTTTAACTGCGATTTGTCAATTGTAACCGTGATATACTCTGTCTTAGTAACCGTCCCCTGTTTTTTAGAAAAATGAAGCCACGGGCAATCCGTGTGAATTTCATATTGGACTTCTTTTTCACTGCCACAGGCAATTTCAAAGGCTATTTCTGATACATCCTTTCGCATAGCATCCCGCCAGACAAGCGGGCGCTCGCACCAGAAACCACCTGTGAGATAGTGCTCATCATTTTCCTTTGCCACAATCATTCTCGGCTCATCTGCCGGATAAACATAAGTGCGGAGCGGATACTGGCAATTCTCATTATTCCAGTTGCGAAATCCAATGTGTTCCGACTTACCAAGTCCATCAAAAGCACCCCCATCCACCTCATGGTAATCTTTGACGTACTCTTTATCCGCCTTGATGCATGCTAAAATTTCATCTGCCAAATCATTCGCTTCCATGCGGTTTTGCTTTGCATAGAGCTTATTTCGCCCGGCAAGAATCCACATTTTCATCAAGTTTGCTGTACCGCATACCGGAAAATAAAATAGGGAAACAAATGCACCTAACATATCTTTTTTGCATGCTCTTCGTGCCTCTTTGGCTGTTTTAAGCAGTTTTTCACAACACTTCAAAACATCCTCCGCTTCAAAAAAATGTACCGGATGGTATACCCGCTCATTCATGACTTCATGTTTTCTCCTTGCCAGCAGCCGGTTATAATCCCATAAGACTTCTGTCATCCGGGAAAGCATGCTTTCCTCAAAACAATTAGCGAACTGCGTCCGCAGCCATTTCTTCGTATATTCTTTTGTAATTGCTGCATTTCTTCCGCCCCATTTGTCAATATCATATGCCAAATCCAAAAAAAAGGAAAGACCATATTCCTGTGTTCCGATATCTCCAATGTTTGTAATCCAGATTTCCTGCACGCCAAATTCATATGCAGCGGTCATCTGCTCCCATAGCTTTGGCAGGTACGTTGAACCAATCCATTCAAATGCCATCGGTCCACCATGCATATCCATATGATAATACATCCCGTAACCACCCTTGTGATTTCGCATCGCTTTTGTCGGCAGTGTGCGCGCTGCGCCCTGATTATTATCACTAAGCATCAGTGTCACGCCCTCTAATTCCGGTTCATCCAACAATCCTTTTGTCGTTTCATCTCCATAAAAGAACGCCTCAACCTCCGTAAAAAGCACCATCATGCGCGGGACTTCATCCAAGTTTTCATTGATTGTTTCTCTTATTAACTGATTCTGCGTCTTTAACACACGGCGCAAAAGATTGACATTGTCCTCCATTGTTGCATCTGCACCGAGAATTGACGTGTCATTTTCACCGCGCATTCCCATCGTAATTACATTTTCAAAGGAGCGGTTGCGAATCAGTCCGTCCCGCCAAAAATTCGTAATTCCATCTTCATTCGTAAGAAAACTCCATGCGTCACCATACGGCGAATCTTCCCCCCGCATTTTTCCGTATTCCGCACCCGCCCGCATACACGGCTCATGGTGGGATGTTCCCATAACAACGCCTAATTCATCCGCTAACTCAGCACTTTTTAAGCCCGGACCATCCAAATTAAAATTGGACGCCCACATGGCTGGCCACAAATAATTTCCCTTTAATCGAAGAAGTAGTTCAAACACACACTCATAACACACTGCATTAATTCCGCTAAAATGCTTGTCTGCCCAAGTGCCAAATGCCGGCCACTCATCGTTAATAAAAAATCCACGGTATTTCACCGACGGTTCCTTTGAAACAAAAGAATCTTTCTCTGTCAAAATCACATATTCTCTGCGTTTTGGCAGCACATGATTCCAGTTGACAAGCGGTGATACGCCCAATTTTTCCGACAAATAAAACAACCCGTAAATCGTGCCTCGTTTGTCGCTTCCTGCAATCACAAGCGCGGATTTGACTCCTTCCATCGGGTTTTCCACAACTTGAAATAAATACACTTCTCTCTTTCCGCGAACCCCCGACAATTCCAGCTTTCCCGCACTTTCTAACATATCTAATCTTTTACTTTTCCCAATGGTTCCGTACAAAACAACGGTCTGGCTTTTCGGGCTGTCACCCGCGCAAATAGCCGGCTTTTTTCCGAATATCTTTTCCATATCATTTCTTACATAACCTGCCACTCGTTTCACGCCCTGCCATGCACTTTTTTCCTCCCAAAACTCAATGTCTTGATTGATTACTACATTCGCCATATTCCAAACCTCCTAACTATTTCTTGTCATTCTTTCAATTCTATAGTAGAATTATAACATCCAATTTTTGCACAGAATACATAGATTCATACATAAATATTGCAAAATCCTACTTATCGAAATAAATTTATCCGGAGGTGATTGTATGTCTCATCCATTTTTTTCAGGATTAAATGAAACGCTGATTTGCGAACACAAGACAAATAGTTGGAATACAGATGATACGACGCCCTATCACTGCCACAATGGCTATGAAATTTTGGTTTTCATAGGAGGCCACGCTTCCTTTTTTGTTGAAAATGATGGCAAAATTCTTGAACCGGGCGATATTGTCTGCTGCCCGCCAGGTGCGTTTCACCGTGCCATGCCTCTTCAAGATAAAGCATATGACCGATTTTTAATTGCCATTCCTCATGAACAGTTAGAAAAATTGAATACCGTAAATACAAATCTGGCCTCCTGCTTTTTTCGTGGGCGTGCCTCGCTTCCTCTTCTACATCCGGCACAAGGCACGTTTCAAAAAATATTATCCTGCTGTAGAGAACTGGAACAATGCCTGGCAGAACACATCTATGGCTGGGATGTTTTGTGTACAGCGCTTTTAAGCCAGATTTTGGTGATGTTAAATCAGGAAAAAGCAGTCCTAAGTGCACCTTCTTTTTCCAACCCTATCCCACCTCTCGTTTCCGAAATTTATGACTATATTGATAAAAACTTTACGGATACTTTAAGCGTCTCGCAGTTAGCAGTGCATTTTCACCACAATGCGGACTACTTAACCCGTGTATTCCAGCGTTTCAGTGGATATACAATCAAGCAGTTCATCCTTTTAAAACGAATTTCCTACGCAAAAGAATTGCTACAAAAAGGGCATTTGCCAAACGATGTCTGTTTCTTATGCGGCTTCCAGAACTACTCCAATTTTTCACGCTGTTTCCATAATCATCTGGGATTATCGCCAAAAAAGTATCAACAGTCTCTGTCAGAGCGAACCTTGTAAAAAAAATTTTCTCATGCTATACTTAGTTTGTTACTGGAATTTTTTTACAGGGAGGATTTATATGAAACGAAGAATAAATATTTTATGTCTTATCGCACTTTTGCTTTCTTTTGTTCTGCCATACACACCGGCTGCTGCAAAAGCGCCCGCCATGAAACGACATCTGACGCTTACCGTAGGACAAAAAACAACACTCAAAATTTCCGGCGGAATTATCCGCAAAAAATCCTTCAAGAGTTCAAAAAAGAGTATCGTATCGGTAACTTCTAAAGGAAAACTTACTGCCAAAAAAGCAGGTCAATGCAAAATTACGGCAACCATCCAGTGGAAACCGAAAAAGAGTTTCCGCAAATTTTTCAAGAAAAAATTATACTGCCAAGTTACCGTACAAAACAAAAAAGAAAGCGGTCTTACCTTTCGCTCAAACCGCCTCCTCACAGAACACTTTTTGAAACATGGTGCCGAGTTTCCTTATTCATCCGCTGCCGAGTATCTGCGCGGAGCAAATCGGGTAATAAAAGACCAAAATGCTCTCCATAAAGTGGAAGCCGAAGACGGCGATAATGTTTATTATTTAGCCGCTGCCAATGAAATCGTTTTTGTTTCCACAGACGGCTACATCCGAACTTACTTTAAACCAGACGATGGAATCGATTATTTCATCCGCACCTAGTATTAATCCTGATTTTTCGGAACTGCCAAAAGCGTAAGGGCAAATGGCAGAATTGCGCAGAAAAACAAACCAATTAGTGCCACCAGATAGTGACAAAAGAAAATAAATAAAACTACATACAAAATTAACAGGAAACACTGCAACGCAAGAAGCAGTGTTTTTATCTGTCTGTATTTTTTCTCATCCAGATTTTTTTCCAGTTCAAAACCATTCATTAAAGTTCCTTTTTCCTGACTTGTTACCGCCGTATGAACTGCACTTATAATAAGTGCCAGCGTACCAATCACATAAATTGCTACTGCTCCATGCCATTCCATACAAACACCCCCGTTATTTAAAATAAAATCCGGCAATTAAATTTTCTGTATCCAGAGAAATCGTATACACAATCTGACGCTTGCCATAGTCAACAGCCACTTGATAAACCTTCAAATTCTGTCCTGCCTGAGTGGTTTGTGTCACACTTAATAACTTCTCATTTTCTGCTTTTTCAATCATCTGTGATGAAGATATTTTTTGTGCATCTTCCCAATTTTTCTTAGAAAATACCGCCTGCATTTTCGCATCACACCGAGCGATAAATTTTTCATATGCATCATCCGAAAAATCGGTAATTGCCTCTCGTACAACATCAGGAATTTTCTCGATTTTCTGAGTTTCAACATTCTTTGTCAACTGCTGCCCGCTGTTTTTTTCGTGCGAGTGTGCAAACCAAACACCTACTGCCACACAAGCAAATAAAACAAGCACTGCCACGCTGCCAATTAAAATTCTTTTCCCCTTTTGTATGCCCCGTCCATCTTCGTTAAATTCACTAACAAACTGCTCCGGTGTTCCCCACTCCTGCCTTATCTCCTCCCAGCTCTTTCCACCTTCTTTCGCACTCGCAATGTCTGATTCAAGCTGACGCAGTATCTCTCGTTTTTTGTCCGCTTTACAATGCAGGAGCCGCTTTATCTGTCGTAAAAATTGTTGTTCTGTCATTTGCCGTTCCCCCTTAATAATTCATCCACTTTCTTTTCAAACAAAGTCCAATGCTCCTTTTGAAACAAAAGTCTCTCTCTCCCCTTCTTTGTTATTTCATAATATTTCTTAGGTGCCTTTCCATCTTTCGGCTCAGACCAGCTGCTTTTTGCAAAATCATTGTCCTCCAAGCGGTACAAAATCGGATACAGCGTTCCTTCTTTTAAAGCGAAAAAATCCTCGCTCGCCGCTTTCAAGGTTTGTATCATCTCATACCCATACATACTCTTTTTTGCCAAAAGTTCAAGAACCAGCATCTCTAATACACCCTTTTTTAACTGTTGTTCAAAACTCGCCGTATGCCCTCACCTCTTAACCATTTAGTATTACTAAATATATTGTATCGCTTAGGTTTAGTTCTGTCAACTTTGAAAATAAGCTTCCAGTATGAAAGCAACAACTTTTACCCTTGTAAATGCTTTTCATATTTTCCAACCACAGACATCCCATCTTTTACAATTACAAATGCATGCTCATCCACTTCTTTTAATTCCCGCTTTAAATGAGCACATTCATATTTGGACAAAACAACAATAACCATGTATGTATTTTCTTCGGTATAACCGCCTTTTGCTTCCCACCAAGTCGCATCACGGTGATACTCATTGACAATGTAATCAATAATCTTCAAAGGCTTCTTTTTGGTAAATATAACCACTTCCGTGTTAATATTCTGCGTATGAGCCCGATCCGTCATCAACATACTTACTGCCGAATATATAATGCTATATACTGCCGTAGGAAGTCCGAACAATACTGCACAAACAATATAAATAACTGCATTTACCGACAGTGACACTTTGCCAACACTAAATCCTTTAAACCGTTTGGTAAAAATCATACCAACAATATCCAAACCACCGCTTGATCCACCGGATTGCAATGCTATCCCAATTCCTGTTCCTCCAAAAATTCCACCAATTATGCTTGCAGTAAGGGAATCCCTTACAATTGGTATCGCCGGTATCGGAATCAAACTAAGAAACAATGTTTGACTCACCACACAAACCAATGTCCGAAAGAAAAATTTCTTACCGACAAATACATAGGCAAGTACAAACAATGGAATATTCAAAAGCATGTTAATAATACCCGCAATATCCGTTGTCCCGGATGCCAAATGAAAATAACGCACCAATACCGTACGAATCACCTGACTAATTCCCAAAACACCACCATTATAAAGATTTGCCGGTACGATAAAAAGATTAATACCCGCTGAAAAAACTAACATACCAACCACTGCAACCACATTTCGCTGCCAAAATTCCCGCTTTGTATTCATATCATCGCCTCTTTTCTCAAAATGTATGTTTTGCGCCGCATTTCTTTCTCTTATTTTAACAAATTCTTTCTTTTTTTGCTAGTTATGAACTTATAACCTTGAATAAATATGGTGGGTGTAATTGCCAATCCCAGAATAGTTGCATACTCTATTCCACTTAATGGAGTCACCTCAAAAAGTGTCTGCAATCCCGGCAGAAAAAGCACTGCAGCAAGTAGTAATGTTCCCGCTGCAAAAGCACCGATGCTCCATAGATTTGTAGAAAATTTCAAATCTACCAGCAAACGCTCGCTCCGACAGGTAAAGCCGTGAAATAACCGTGCCAACGTTAGGGTAGCAAATGCCATTGTAGCCCCCATTGCATCGCTCCTATTCACCCCTATACAAAAAGCTGCCATTGTTGCTGCTGCAATAAGCGCACCATAGCCAAAGAGATGGCTCACAAATTTTCCTGTAAGAATACCTTCCTCCGGGTTTCTCGGCTTTTGCTTTAATAGTTCGGGATCCGATGGCTCCATTCCAATGGCAAGTGCCGGCAGCGAATCTGTCAACAAATTTATAAAAAGAAGATGAACCGGTTTGAAGGGTGATGGGAGTGCCGCTACCGAGCAAACAAGTACCGCAATAATTGCAGCCATGTTTCCGGAAAGCAGAAACTGTATTGCATTTTTTATATTGCGATACACGTTTCTTCCATTCAGCACAGCTTTAATGATGGTAGCAAAATTATCATCTGCTAAAATCATAGAGGAGGCATCTTTTGACACTTCTGTTCCTGTAATTCCCATTGCCACGCCAATATCTGCTTTCTTTAGTGCCGGTGCATCATTTACTCCATCTCCTGTCATAGCTACAATGCGGCCTTTCTTTTGCCAGTTTCTCACAATTCGTATTTTGTTTTCCGGTGAAACCCTTGCATAAACAGAAATTTCTTCCAAAAGCCCATCTAATTCTTCGTCACTCATAGCATCTAATTCCTGTCCCGTCACCGCCAAATCATCTTTTTGGAAAATGCCCAGCTTTTTTGCAATTGCCTCTGCTGTTACTTTATGATCTCCGGTAATCATAACTGTGCGAATTCCAGCCTGTCTGGCTGTCTGTACAGCATCCACTGCTTCCTCTCTCGGTGGATCAATCATTGCTGCCAAACCGACAAAGATAAATCCATTTTCCTCCTCCAACGTCAGTTTCTTGCCCTCATTAACCTCTTTATATGCAAAAGCAAGTACTCGGAGACCATTTTCAGAAAACTTCTGATTCTGTTGCAAAATTTTCTCTTTCATCTTGTCAGTCATATCACGATTTCCACCAATCTCGGCACATTTTACGCATCGTTCCAGTAAAACATCCACTGCACCTTTCGTTAGTATCATCGTTATACCATGCAGGCGGTATTTGGTGCTCATAAGCTTACGTTCTGAGTCAAAAGCAAGTTCTTCCATTCTTGGTATCATTTCACGAATGACCTCTTCCGAAATTCCAGCCTTTGTCAATCCGGCTTTTTGTGCCATTGTCAAAAGACAGCTCTCTGTGGGATCTCCAATTTCCTTTTTCATTTGAACGGAGGCGTCATTATTCAAAATCGCGTTGTACAAAAAAATTCTGTGAAGCGGTTCCGTTAGCTTAAGGCTCTCTGGCTTAACAACAGTATGATTAATATATATATCTGTTACCGTCATTTTGTTTTGTGTCAGCGTTCCTGTCTTATCCGAACAGATTACCGACACACACCCGAGGCTTTCCACCGCTTTTAATTCCTTAATAATGGCATTCTCCTCTGCCATTTTCCTTGTTCCCATGGCTTGCACAATCGTAACAATAGAACTAAGCGCCTCCGGAATTGCCGCCACAGCAAGAGCCACAGCAAACATTAATGAATCCAGTATTGGCTGTTTCTGACAAATTCTCAGCACAAACACTATTGTGGAAATAATCATGATTACAATAGCAAGCTTTTTCCCAAAATCATCTAAACTTTCCTGCAAAGGTGTTTTCCTCTCTTGCGTGGCATTCATGAGTTCCGCAATCTTTCCCATCTCCGTCTTCATTCCTGTCGCCGTTACTAACACCACCGCACGTCCCTGCGCAACCAATGTACCGGAATATACCATGTTGATTCGGTCTGCCAATGCCGCCTCTTCCTCAATAGCATCTTCTGATTTATCCACATTTGTGGATTCCCCGGTAAGAGAACTTTCATTAACCTGAAGCGAATAATTATCCAAAATGCGTCCATCTGCTGCAATCATGTCCCCTGCTTCCAAAAGAAGAATATCCCCTGGTACAATCTCTTTAGAAAAGATTTTCATTTTTTTACCATCACGAAGTACTTTTGCATGTGGTGATGAAAGTGCCTTGAGAGAATCAAGTGATTTTTCTGCCTTGAGATATTGAACCGTTCCAAGCACAGCATTCATCACAATAACAACAAAGATTACAACCGTACTCTCCACATTTCCTGATAACATCGACACAACTGCGGCAATCATTAAAATAATAACCAGCAAATCCTGAAACTGCTCCGCAAAAATGCGCACCGGACTTTTTTTCTTTGTTGCTTGTAACTGATTTTCCCCTATTTTCTGCCTTATCTCCTGCACCCTGCCTTCTGTCAGGCCTTTCTCCGAGACATGTTGGTGTTGGAGTATTTCTTCCTTGGTCATCCGGTAAATTTCTTTCATCTTTTCTTTCCTTTCTCTGATTAATAACAATTTCAAAGTTCGCAGCCCGCCTCAATAAAAAAAGACTTTTTGTGCATGCAAAACACATGCACAAAAAGTCTTGTTCAACAAATCTAATTTGTTCCGTAAATTCCGGATTCTTTCAAATCGTACTGACGAAATCTACACCTCGCCTTTTGGCGCGGAACTACTCCCTCTTTGCGGGTTGTTCTTATCTTATCACATATTCTTTCCGCTGTAAACAATTATAATCCTTTGGAACGGTTGTATGCAGCACAAATCATATTTGAGTTTTTAATCAAAATGTGCATTGCAACAAACTGTCCGATACCACATAGAAAAGCACCAAAAATGCACCACATCAATACGGTCGTACCGTTTTCCTGGAAATTTAAATTGTAACGAACGGCGTTTGCCGCTAAACGATTTCCCAATTTGTAGTACCAGTAATAAGCATAAATACCGCAGGTAATGAATGACAGTAAAATAAATGCAACAAGTCCTGAAGTCTGCTCGCCATCTCCCTCGCAGGCAATATTAACTTCCTCAGCCAATTTGTAAATGAAGTAATAACCGTATATGCCACAGGTAACCAGTGAAAGTAAAATGTATGTAACAAGCGAGCGGTCTTCTTTTAATCTGCCGCCGGAATATGGTGGAGGTGTACTTCCCGTTCCTCCTTGGAAATTCTGCTTCACATCTTCAAAAGCATTTCCTAATTCCTGTTCACTTTTGTTAAACACATCCTCTGCTGCCTGTTTTACCTTTTCTCCTGTTGAACACGGTTTACCACAAGACGGACAGAATTTTGTTCCATCCGGGACTTGTGCACCGCAATTTGCACAAAACATATGTCTCCTCCTTTAGCTTAAAATTTTTTGAATGAGTAAAACCATACATCCCTTTGCCGGTTCAAACACAACCACCTGATGGTCCCCCCATATCATTCTATACAAATAAACAATAACATATAACGCTATCATTGTAAATATAAAACCTTTGTAAAACACTGGTTTTATGCGCTTTTTCAATAGAATGACAAGTAATATAACCGGTGGCGTAAAAAATAAAGGATGAAAATAAAATGCCCGTGCAAAATCCAGATGAAAAACTGCCATCCACGCTCTGGACATTCCGCATCCTGCACACGAAATCCCGGTCAGAAATTTAATCGGGCACGTGATGCCAAAGCCCTCTAAAACTAAGTATAACAACACAACCGCCGCAATTGCTGAAATAATCTGAAACCGGTTTTCTTTCTTCTCCAACTTACAGCTCCTTCCTAATGCTTTCCTCCTGATATTTTGTCATAATATCTGCGTTTGTCTTCATACATCCTTTTATCCGCTTCTCGCAGCAGATTTTCAAATGGCTCTTTCGCATTCTTCCGGTAAGCAAATCCATACGCCATACTAACTTCCTTCAATTCAAGATATACAAGCATTTTATCAATTTTTTCATTCACTGCATTTAAATCCACATCAAACAGCACAATCACAAACTCATCACCGCCCACGCGGTACACATTCTCATTGCCAAAGCAGGCAAACAAAACTTCTGCCGCATCACACAAATATTTATCTCCTGCCTCGTGCCCTTTCGTGTCATTTTTCTTTTTCAGTCCATTCAAATCACACATAATGAGGGCAATCGACTGATTTTTGGCAAAGTCTCCATCATAGGCAAACGACAGTGCTTTTCGGCTCCGGCAGCCGGTAAGCTGGTCACGCAGCGCATTTTCCTCAACTTCTCTGGCATAATTTCGGATACGAATCATCATGGAAATGACAAACTCCATCATATTTATCATAGTAGAAATATTGTCCATCAATTCCACCGGCGAATTATCCACTCCATAAAAACCAATGTATTTACCATTAACTTCAATTGGCCCTGTCACCAAAGTCCGAATTCCCTGTGGTTTCAAAATATGATACAGTGACTCACTCACTTTCCGATACTCCTCTATATCATGTATCATAATGTTGTGTGATTTTTCATACTCTAAAAACCACGCATCCAGCATTCCCTCATAAGGCACCCGCTGTAAATTATCAATTTGCTCAGATACACCTTCTCTACACCACTCGTAGGTATTTCGAAATGTACCATCTAAATTATCTTCAAAAATATATGCCCGGTCGGAATCCAGATTTTCACAAATATACTTTATAATCTGCTGTATAATATAATCCGGTGACTCCGCCGATGATGCATATCGTATCATATCTGTGATAAATTTTTCATAATTCCTTTTCATTCCGGCACTTCCTATCTTGTGTATTTATAAATCAGTTCCCGTATCTAAAACGGCCTCCATTTCATCAATATGCTCCAAGAACAAATCATCAATTTCCGCATCAAAATGCGTTCCCCGGCTTTCCTTCATAATCGCCATCGCTTTTCCCTTGGAAAATCCATCTTTATAGTGGCGTTTGGAACGCAGCGCATCATATACATCTGCCACCGCCATAATTCGTGCAGAAAGCGGTATCTCCTCACCGCGAATTCCACACGGATAGCCGCTGCCATCATATTTCTCATGGTGGTACAGTGCCATATCATGTGCAATCTGATAATAAGCATCGGATTCCATTCCCTGAATTGTATTCTCTAATATTTTGGCTCCTTCCGCCGGATGCGTCTTCATAATAGCAAATTCTTCATCCGTAAGTTTTCCTTCCTTCTGCAAAATACGGTCCGGAATCGCAATCTTTCCAATATCGTGCAGACGTGCGGCTGCCGCCGTCATCTCTGCATATTCATCCGTAATTTTATCAGCAAATCTCGCATCTTTTTTCATCACATTGACAAGTACCGTCACTAAATTTCCAGTATTTTTAATATGAAGTCCGGTAATTCCATCCCTCGCCTCAATCATCGCTGCAAAACTAGCAATGATATCACGCTGAATTTTGACTACCTCTTTGGTCTTAACATCCAAGTCATGCTGCAAACGCTCCGTATAATAATAGCTGTCCGTAATTTCTGTAATGACAATCATTCGCCCATAATATTTATCATCGCGGTAAATACCATGCTTGGATACTTCATATACACATTTTTCACTATTTTTGTGTTCTAGAAGTGAACATTCATCTAAAAATAAATTTTCTGACTTCGCAGCAAGATCTTCTAAATATTGTAACCCCTCACTCCGCTCTTTCTGCAGCTTTTCCAATATCTTTTCTGCCTCCGGGTTCGTGTAAACCAACCCGCCATAAATATTGAGAACAATTAAGCCATTGGACATATACTCCACCGCTTCCTGTTGTGCCAGACGCAGCGTGTCAAATAACTTATACTTGCGAATGAGCCGCTGAAACAAAAACACTGCCACCAGATACGCCAATGTTGTCGAATCATATCCGTCTGTCAGTTTAAACAAAAACAATACCAGACAAAGGAACGTAAGCAGCACCATAACAAGCAGTACCGTTACCTGCTTGCGCATAATTTCTGATTTGTCTTTCCGATATTTCTGAACGCACACGTAAAAGGTAGAAAAAACGAAATATAGTACAAGAATAATATACAAGTTGTAAAACAATCCATGTCCCAGTACCAAATGCGGAAAAAGTCCATCTTCTGTATAAGAAATGGATGAATAAAAAAGCGAATGATGTTCATTGGTAAATACCAATGCCGCCACAAACACGCTTATGCCAAAAAATAAATTTACCTTTTTTTTACTAAGTTTTACCCCGCAATACTCCATTACAAAGAGGTACATAATAAATATAATGAACGGTTTTCCTAAATATGTAAATTTCAAAGACTGCATTGCCAGTTCTTTGGTCGCCGCCTGCATTTCCAGCGTATACCCGGCAATATTAAATACCGTAGCATATAAAAGCATCACAAGAAGCGTCTGAATCCGCGAACTGTGCTGTCTGCTTACATATAAAATTTCAAAAAACAGTGCTGCCATTCCCACATACTGAATTACCAGTAAAATCCAATACATAAAACCCCCTCTTTCCTGCACCAGTTTTATCTATCGTTTTCCCTCTTTTGAAATAAAAATCCCGGTGCTGTTTTTCCAATTATCAAAATAACAATTACTCCGATGATAATGTTTGGCAGCATATAAGAACCATTGTAGATTAAGCTATAGTAAGCAACGCTCCAACCCTTTGGTGCATAACTTCCCCACAAAAGCCATCCGGATAAAAAGCTGCACAGAAAGCGCAGTGCTCCGCATATCGCCGTTCCAACTGCCGCACCTATAAGCTTATTCTTAAATAGCGGAAGAAAAAGCCCTGCCAGTCCAAGTACCGTAAAGGCAAAAAGATAATCTAACAGTACACATCCAATCATCGCAGGAATCGTAGCGCAGTACATTACATTACTAAAGCCTAATATAAGCTGAATGATACCATGTACGGCTGCCGTAAATGTTCCCCATTTCACTCCATGACGAAGTCCCATAATGACTAACGGAATCATTTCCAGTGTAATGCTTCCGCCCATCGGCATATCATAAAGTTTAATATAACTAAGGACAAACGCCATGGCAATCATTAATGCCCCTTCAACTAACAAAAAAGTTTTCTTCGATGTATCTGTATTCATAATAATTCCTCTTTTCCGCGCACACGCAACTTAATAACTTTATTCTAACAAGCATGAGAAAAAATGGCAAGTTTTGCCTTTTCTATAATCTGCGGTAATTTTCAAGCAATTTTCTCAAATCACTGATTTCCTCCAACAAATGTTTGCCAATGTCTGTGTCTTTTACAAACATACGCTGCAAATCTTTTTCGATAATCTCAGAAGAGGATTCAATATCCGTATTATTCATCAAGGCGTCTTCCACTGAAGTAAATGGGGTATGCGCTTTCAGCCTTAACCCATGCGAATTAAAAATCAAGGTATAGCCGGCAATCCCTGTCGCTTTATTCATGGAGCGGCAGAAACCGCCATCAATTACAAACAGCCTTCCTTTTGCCCTGACCGGATTTTCCCCCTCAATGGCATGGACCGGTGTATGTCCATTGATGATATGGGAATCGTCATCATAAAGCCCAAATTCATGAAGAATCTGGCAGCAAAAACTTTCATCATAATACTTGCTGTAATAAGGATTTGACTCCTCCGTCCACAAACTTTCTTTGTCCACGTATTCACGCTCAAAAGTCTTAAGTTTTCTTCCACACAAAGGCGACTTTTCACCGCCCCACAAAAACCACATGAAATCAATATCATCTTTGTCCGGGTTGTCCAAATAAGCAGCTCTTGCTTTTTCCTCGCACTTATCCAACAACGCTTTTCCATGATAATATTTCCCATCAATGCACAATTTATCAAAAGCTCCGTTTTTATCAACCGGAACACACCCATGATAAATTAAATTTCCGTTGTATACATTGTACATACTTCCTTTTTCATACAGAAAACGAATATGTTTTTGCAGACGCTGGCTCGACACAAAATTCCGGTGCAGTTTCCGCAAAATTTCCGTTTCTTCCTCTGTTAATTCATAAGGATCTGCTAAATCTACAGTCGGAAACACATTGGTATTCATAGTGACCCATTCGCCCTCAATCATAACCTTATTTTTTGTATCATCCATTTGCCCCAATAACAGCCTGTCACTCATCTCATACTCCGGATGTGTCTTTATCAACCGCCCCTCTAACTTAAAAAGGATAACGGTAACCGCTGCTAATGCTGCCTTTATGCCATCCTCAATTCCATACGTTTTCATACCAAAAAGAATCAACTGCCTTAAGCTGATTCCATAGGCATTTTCTAAAATTTCAACATTATCATATTTGAGGTTATTACGAATCACACTGCATATGCACGCATCATTTCCGCAGGCAGCACCCATCCATAAGATATCATGATTTCCCCACTCAATATCCAGTGAATGATAATCATACAATAAATCCAGTATTTTGTCCGCACTCCCGCCTCGGTCAAAAATATCTCCGACAATGTGAAGGTGGTCAACAGCCAGTCGCTTAATCAACTGTGACAACGCGATAATAAATTCATCTGCATCCTCTAACTCAATAATCGTCTGCAATATCTGCTTATGATACCGAATCTGATTTGCATCCTCATCTTCCTGCGCATGCAGCAGCTCATCGATAATATAAGCATAGTCCTCCGGCAGTGCCTTCCTCACTTTTGACCTTGTATACTTCGACGACAATAACTTGGCAACCATAATTAAATGATTCAATGTCATGGCATACCAGTTGCCATCAATTCTGTTCGTTTCCCCGAGCAGCGTCATTTTTTCTCTCGGATAATAAATCAGCGTACACAGTTCCTGTCTGTCAAACTCCGATAAGGTATCTTTAAAAATCAAGTCCACTTTTTCTTTGATTACTCCGGAACAGTTATTCATAATATGCAAAAATGCTTCATATTCACCATGAATATCACTTAAGAAAAACTCCGTCCCTTTCGGCAGGTTTGTAATGGCCGTTAAATTTACGATTTCCCGGATTACCGCCTGACTTGATGAATAGTTTTGTTTTAATAGTTTTAAATATTTTGTGTTTTCCTTTCCGTTATACACATGCTCCATCAATCTATTTCCTCGTCTTTCAAATAAATTCCCCAATTGATTATATCATAACAGAAGATGTTATTTTTATGCAAGGAAAAAGAACGTTTGTCACAACCCCATCATTCCAACCTCCGCCACATCCACACCATAACCACAACGCCCACAAACCCAACACCACTACTCAAAAGCATAAGATTTCTCAAGCCAAGCGCATCTTTAATCAAACCACATGAGATACTTCCTGCCATCTCCCCAAGCCCCATCCCGGCGAGGTTAATGAGGGAAGCACCTTTTACGGCATCCGCCTGCGGCAGATAGTCCATGACAAAATACACCGTGCCGACATAATAAATACTGAGTCCTAACAGTTCCAAAGCCTGCGACAAAATGACAAGTGTTACGCTGCCGGAAAATGTCGTTGCCGTGGCGCGGAGGAAGCAAAAGAATGCACAGACTACCATCAGTTTATCAATGGAAACTCGTCCACGAATCCGATAAAAGACAAGTGCCACCGGAATTTCTGCCATCGCAAGAACGAACTGCGCCATCCCATAGTCCGCGTGATTTCCTCCCATGCCCTCAATCCAGTCAATGAGAAATGTACTATTCATATTATAAGCGGCAAAGACAAACACGAGTCCAAGCAAAAATAACGAATATTTAGGAAAATGTTTCAGTAGATAAAAACACGAATGAACTTCTCCTATTTCGCATTCCGTGTCTGGATTTTCAGAGGCTAAATCTCCCGTTTTTTCTTCCTTTTTTCTTCCCTTTGAAAAATCGACAGCATCCATATTAAACGCAAAAAATGCAAATAAAAAACTTACAATAATCTGGAAAATCAAAATGCGGTTTGCCCCAAACGCATCGGCAATCAAACCGACCACAACGCAGAAAACGGCCCAGCACAAAGAACCGCAGGCACGCGATATGGCGTAGTTCATTTTCACGCCGTGGTTCATGTACTGGATGGACAGCGAATCCACAAGCGGCGAAGCGCAGTGGATTGTCATACCAAAAACAATTAGCGTGAGCATTGCCATCCACATCGTATGTCCGGTTAAATAAAATAAAAAAGAAAAAATAATATTTACAAAAGTCATGAGAATCAACATGCGCTGCAACGGAACTTTTTCGGCGTGTTTATCCGCAAAACTTCCTAATACCATTTGAAAAATGAGCACTGCCAGATATTTGACAGCGCTCAAAATTCCGATTTCTGTTCCGGAAAAACCTTTTGCCTCTAGAAGCGGTGTTGTAAACGCCATCGCTACAGCTGCGAGCGTCCAGTATCCTCCCTGCAAAAAACAGTATTTCACCGTAATTCTTCGATTCATACCAACCGCCCCCTTTGTTAATAAAGATACGGTTTTTCCCATAAATTCAATGTCGTTCCAATGCCCTTTTCTTTCGCCTTGCAGTAACACTCATACCCCCAACCGACATCTAAAATCGGCATACCGCCGACACTAACCATGATAATTTCATCATCCGATTTGCGCCCTTTTTTTTCACCGAGCAAAATCTCACCAAGCTCTGTCACTTCTGAACGCTCAATTTTTTCATCGTTCACCATGTTGACATAATACATGCCGGGGATTCCTGATGAGAGACGCTTCCCATTTTCATCCCACTCCTCATAAATTTCTATGTACTCCTCATACATCGGGTAGTTATCCACAATTTTGCGGATATCTTTCACCATAAAATCATAATCGCTAAAATCCATTGTGCCGGAGGAAATAATCAAACAGCCGGGCTTAATCCATTCGGGCTTCAGCACCGGCCACCGGCGTTTTTCAACCGAGGTTGCCTCACTGATGATATCCGCATCCTTTACCGCCTCTTCATCCGTACCGCACAAAACAATATGAGAAACCTGCGGATACTTTTCCTTAATAAAACGCTCCATTTCTTTCGCCGTTGCGGATGCCGCAGAACTTCCTTTAATCTTAATGGTATCAATGGAATCAAACTGGGACATATATGCCATCAGGCATGTTTTGTTCACAACGCCGGGTCCCAAAAGTGTCAGCACTTTCGGATTTTTTACCGACAAATGTTTGGCAACTACCCCCGGCACCGCGCCGGTGCGCATGGCAGACAGCAAATTGGCTGACATATAGGCAAGCGGCTGTCCGGTCTCCACATCATTTAGTGTCGCCATCAAAATGGAACGCGGCAGTCCTTTCCTCACATTCCGCCCATTTGAGCCATAAAATTTTTCACCGGCTAAATGAAATCGTCCACCGAGATACGCCGGCATCGACATAAATCTTCGGTCACGCGAATCCTCAAGAGGGAAGCCTGGGATTTCTGATTCTTTTGGAAAAATCAATTGGATGCCATGCTCTCTCCGATTTTTTCCGCCCATCAAAACGTCGCCTTTTGCCAAAAGACAAAGTACTTCTTCCATCGTCTCCACACAATGCCCGGCATCCAAAACACCGGCATCTATCATATCTTTTTCATTTAAATATAAAAAATCAATTCTTGTATCTGACATAAACACCCTCCTTTTCCAGAAAACAGTTACATCATCGCATTAGCACGAACCTTTTTCACCTTATGTGCATGCAGCATCCAGTGAATGAGATAAGCCAAAAGCCCAAGCAGGCAAACGCCAAAAATAATCGTTGTCAGTGCATTGATTTCCGGCGAAATACCTTTCTTAATCATTGAGTACACCTTCATCGGCAGTGTCGTTGTCTCGGCATTGGCAAGGAAACTCGTTACAATCAGTTCATCCAGTACCAAAGAAAATGCCATAAATGCGCCAGACATAACTCCCGGCATAATTGCCGGCAGTGTCACATGAAGGAATGTGTACACACGGTCTGCACCAAGGTCCATGGACGCCTCTTCAATACTTGGGTCCATGCCGACAAGTCTTGCCTTTACAGTAATATAAACATACGGAAGAACTAATGTTGTATTACCAATAATGATAGTACCGATACTTAATCCGATATTTGACAGGTTAAAGACGAGCAACAGCGCAACCGCAAGCACGATTTCCGGAATTACAATCGGAAAGTAAATGGTATTCATAATCAATTTCTTTCCTTTAAACTTCGCATTGCGCAATCCGACCGCTCCGGTTGTTCCGACAACCAGACCAATCAAAGTGGAAATTACCGCAATCAAAAGTGTCGTACCAAGCACTTCCCAAATCCCGGAATCACTAAACAGTTTCACATAATATTTTGTTGTAAATCCCGACCACACCACATTGGCATGACTATCGTTAAACGAAAAGGCAATCATGACAAAAACCGGTGCGTAGATAAACAAAAACAATAGGACGACATATACTTTTCCGAGGATTGACATCACTCGTTTTTTCTTCTTTCTCTTTTCCATAGACTAAGCCCCCAAATCATCCAAATCTCCACCAAGTTTCGTGTAGATTAATACCATTAACAAAATTATCGCTGCCAGAATAATGGATAGGGCGGCGCCAAACGGCCAGTTTCTCGCGATGGTAAACTGACGGTAAATCAAGTTACCAACCATCATCGAGGTACCGCCACCGAGCATATCCGTTACCATATAATATCCAATACAAGGGATAAATGTAAGAATAACTGCGGCAAAGATTCCCGGTGCCGTAAGCGGCAGAGTCACTTTGCAAAAGGTCTTAATCGGTCCCGCTCCCAAGTCCTTTGATGCCTCAATCAGACCCGGGTCAAGTTTTTCAATCGAGGAATACATAGGCAGTACCGCAAATGGCAGAAACATATAAATCATACCGACGATAACCGCAAAATTGTTATACAAAAGGTCAATCGGCTTTTTGATAATACCAAGTGACATAAGTACCGTATTGATGATACCGGAATTATTTAACATAACAACAAAACTATACAAAATAACCAGACCGCTGACCCACAAAGGAAGCATCAGAAGCACCGTCAGAACACCGGAAGTCTTTTTCTTCACGTGGGCAATCACGGTAGCTAGTGGATACCCAAGTAAAATCGTAAGAACGGTCGTCCACACGGCAATCAAAAGCGACTGTTTCACAACCGTTACATAAACCGGTTTAAAAATTTCTGCGTAGTTATCCAGTGTAAATTTATACACGATTTTTCCAAGCGGTCCCTTCGTCATAAAACTCATGAACAAAAGCATTCCGACCGGCACAAGCACAAACAGAACCGACCAAATTGTAACAGGCGCACACATTATAATAGAAGATAGTCTCGCCTTAAACGATTTTTTGTCTTTGTGTTTTGCAACCTGCGTTCCTTCTTTATTCTTCTTCATCCTCATCGCCTCCTTCAATATCACGGGAAGCATCCGTATCTACCAGATTTTTCTCCGGCAGTACAATTCCCTTTTCCAGATGCCAGTACAGATAAATCATCTCTCCCTCTTTTGGAAGGTCATCCATCGAAAATCGATTAATTTTTACTTCCGTTCCATCATTTAGTAAAACAATGGTTTTAATCAGGTTTCCGACATAAATATGTTCTTTCACCACCCCTTTGATATGAAATCCTTCTACCCGCTCTCTCGAATACAGCATATTTTCCGGACGAACCGATACCGAAACGGCAGTTCCTGCTGCCAGTTCACCGGTAAAGCCGGATGCCTGCGCTTTTCCGACTTCCGTACCTACGGTTACGGTATCGCCATCCTGACTGATTACAACAGCATCAAAGATATTGGATTCGCCGATAAATCCGGCAACAAACCTTGTCTTTGGATGTTCATAAATATCAAATGCTGTATCCACCTGTTCCAAAACACCCTGATTGATAATCGCAATGCGGTCACTCATCGTAAGTGCCTCTTCCTGATCATGCGTTACATAAACAAAGGTAATACCAAGCTTTCTCTGCAAACGCTTTAACTCAATCTGCATCTGCTTTCTCAGTTTCAAATCAAGCGCGCCAAGCGGCTCATCCAAAAGCAATACTTTCGGGCGGTTAATCAGTGCCCTTGCAATTGCCACACGCTGCTTCTGTCCACCGGACATCTGAGTGATGCGCCGCTTGCCAAAACCTTCAAGCTGGACAAGCTTAAGCATTTCCGTTACCCTCTCTTTAATTTCAGCTTTCGGAACTTTTTTCACCTTAAGTCCATACGCTACATTGTCAAAAACATTCATATTCGGAAATAACGCATAATTCTGAAATACCGTGTTGACATCGCGCTGATACGGCTCTTTTTTCTCTACGCTCTCCCCCTGGACTTTAATCACACCGGAAGTCGGCAGTTCAAAACCGGAAATCATACGCAGTGTCGTTGTCTTTCCACATCCGGATGGTCCTAACAGTGTCAGAAATTCCCCTTCGGCAATATTGATATTCATGTTCTTTACCACATGATTGGTTCCATACCATTTTTCTACATTTACAAGAGATACAATAGGTTTACTCATAGTTCCCTCCATTCCGACTGTTTCTAAGAACGGTCTACATCAGTGCGTCATCGCCTCGTTCATTGGTACGAATACGCATCGCATCTAAAACTTCCGTAACGAATACTTTACCATCACCATTTTTACCGGTTCCAATCGCTGTAGCAATATCCGCTAAAATTTCCTCAATCTGGTCATCCTCCACAACGACGAAAACCATGATTTTCGGAAGCAGGTTGATATCATCGCCGGTGAAATTCATCTCCGGCAGATATCCTTTCTGACGTCCACATCCCATAACGGATAAACACGTCATACCCTGACAATTGTGAGTGGCAAATATTTCTTTCAAACCGACCAATTTTTCCGGTCTTGTAATTACTTCAATCTTTTTCATGGTATCATCCTCCTATTCTGCTGCATTTCCCATCAATTCCGTGTAGTAAGTATCCATTAAGTTAATCTGTTCATCACTTACGGCAATGCTCCAGGAAATCGGGAATAACTCTTCCTCTTTTTTCAATGCCGGACTTTCATAAAAATCTTTGTCAAGATGAGGTGCTAACAAGTCCTGTTTTAAGTTTGGCACACCGCCGTACTCGGCATTGCTTTTTGCATTTTCTTCCGGACGAAGCAGAAAATCAATTAACTCGGTTGCTTCACTCTGTTTTTCTGATGCTGCCGGAATCGCCCAATACTGCTGGAACCGCTCACATCCTTCTTTCAAAGCAACGGCTTCGAATTTATCCCAGTTATCTTTGGAGTCTACACAAAGTGTTGTATAATCCCAGCAGAACGCTACCGGACACTCACCATTTTCAAGCTGCGATACGGCACTCTCACCAACAAACGCTTTTACATTTGCTTTAATCTGTGTCAAAAGTTCATTGGCTTTTTTCATCTCTTCTTCGTTTGTCGAATCCGGCTTAAATCCACAGGCTGCTAACGCTTCACCGTAAAGGGAAATCGTTGAATTGACCATCGCAATTTTTCCTTTCAGTTTTGGATTAGCCAAATCCTTAAACGAGGTAATTTTGATTGGACAGGTCTCTTTGTTATAAACAATCGTTGTATAACTACATCCCATGTTTGGAATTGTATATTTTTCTTCGGTATCTCCAATTGGGCCCTCTTTCAAAAAATTCTCCTGAATATTTTTCACATTTTTGACCTTACTCTTATCAATTGGAGCTAACAATTCACCATCCAAAAAGGATTTTACATAAGCACCCTCTAAGTCAATCAAATCGTAATCAGCACTTCCTTCAATCATCTTCGCCAACAAAGTATCCGTATTGTCGATGTAACTGATATTGACTTTAATTCCGGTCTCTTTGGTGAAGTCTTGAAACATCTCCTCCGACCAGGTTCCTTCCCAGACCATAATATTTAAGCTGTCTGCTTTTTCTTTTGAGCCGGTACTCTCTGAACTTCCGCCGCATCCCGAAAGAACGCTTATGCTCAGTACAAGACACATCGTAACTGCTATTAAATGTTTCATTTTCTTTTTCATAATCATGCCCTCCTTACGTTGATTGATAAGTTTTACTTGTTACAAAAAAAAGAAAGCCAGCGGAAACTCCACGAGTCTCCGTTGACTTTAAAGCGATACTAGCACCAAATTATTTTTCTGTCAATGCTAATTTTTATTTTTTGTGAAAATGTAACGATTTCATTTTCATCATTTCATACATTTACGGTAAATTTCTACAATCTTGTCTTTATCAAGCGGAACCTGACACTCATCAAGTCCATCCGCGGCACGCTCTGCCATACTCTCAAAGTGACTTTCGTCCGTAATTCCAAGGTCCTGCATCGACAGTTTCAGCCCCATTTTTTCAAAGACTTCTTCTGTCTTTTGAATGGCAAGTTCCGCAATTTCATACGGCTTTTTGTCCGGCGAAATACCAAATACATTTACTCCGTAATTCACAAAACGATCCACATTATCGTCATTTAAAATATAGCGCATCCACACCGGAGTGAGCACAGCAAGCCCGTGTCCATGTGTAACATCATACACTGCCGAAAGCTGGTGCTCCATCGCATGCACCGGCCACAAAGACGTAAGACCACACGCCAAAAATCCATTAATCGCCCAGCTTGACGTCCACATCAAATTGGCTCTTGCCTCATAATCATCCGGCTTCTCGCAAGCAACCGGTCCAAAATGGATACACGTTTTCAAAAGCCCTTCCATCACACGGTCCTGCATATATTTTCCCGGTGTTCCATCAAAATACAATTCAAAAATATGGCTCATAATATCTGCCGTACCTGCTGCCGTCTGGTATTTTGGCACAGTAAATGTATTAACCGGGTCCATAATAGAATATTTCGGATACAGTAAAATACTGCACATCTCCTGCTTATCCGAAGTTTCTTCGTTGTTAATTACCGCAAACCCGTCCATTTCAGAACCGGTTGCCGCCAGCGTAAGCACCGTAATAATCGGGAGTGCTTTTGTTATCAAACTGTTATCCAGCACCAAATCCCACGGACTTCCCTCATGGTAAAATCCCGCTGCAACCGCCTTCGCACAGTCAATCGTACTGCCGCCGCCAATCGGAATC
>ULOC01049660.1_pt1 | contig 25647 bp, 17 predicted proteins | sample 1952181 | NCBI WGS metagenome assembly ULOC01 (sample SAMEA4835592, study PRJEB28245) | human gut metagenome | biome: gut microbiome; material: fecal sample | place: Denmark | collected 2008
AATACATTATATTGCTCCTTTTTACCTATATTTCTAAATCTCGAATGCATTTTCTGTATCATATAATTCTTTATTTTGCCTCTTAATTCTTATTTTTTTTTATATTTTCTTATATAAAAAAAATATACATTTTATTCATCTTCATAAAAATTTGTATATTAAACCTTTACTGTTTTTCCAGGTCCTTGTTAGTCAGAAAACCAGTTTTACAATTTTATCATGTCATTTTTTTATTTCTTCATTCATAATGGCACCTCGGCTTCAACAAATTGCTATTTATCTATCAGTTTATATTATATCATTTTCTTTACTTAAAATATTAAAATGTTGGTTAATTTTACTAAAATCATATTATACTAATTTTAGTTGGTAGTTATTACAGCCTATAATTATTGCTTTTAACGATTGTTTTACCAGAAACTTAAGGGCTCCAAATTGATAAAAAACGTAAGTTTTTTATATAAATTAATTGTTTTAAAATTGTAATGGTATACATTAAAACAAATTAAATTTATCATCAATCTTACCAAATTCAATAGTCAAATTAAATTTTAGATCAAATGAACTTTATAATAAACCTTGAAATGTATACTTATTATTATCATTTATTTTGGATGATACTAACATCATCTTATAATTAATTTCTTTAACATTTCTAATTTTTGAAAGTTCATTAGCTACATTTGCCCACCAAATAACTGTATCATAGTTAATAGTCATCTCTAGTATCTTATTTAGCTCATTATAATTACCCCCATTATAAAAATCAGCATTATCTAAATATTTTCTAAACTTATCTATTACTTTAAAACTCCTGTCTCCATTTAGATTCCAAGTACCACCAACAAATAAAATCTTATCTTTCATAAATTTTCTCCTTACTTTATTTAAATTTTAAACCTCTTTTTCTTCCTTTTCCTTTCATTTTATGGCTATTACATTCATAAGTAAAATATATTTATTTTATATATATTATAAGATATACTTATAATAACTTTAGACATAAGAAAACCCCAACCATCTAAGATTGAGGTTAAATATTTTTAATTTAATTTTATTCTGTTCTAAGTGCAATAACTGGATCTTTTTTACTAGCCATCTTTGCTGGAATTAAACCACCTATCATTGTAATTACAACACTAATAGTAATCATTACAGCAACATGAGTAATGCTTAGTAAAGCCACATTACTTAACTTGGTTGCATTTTTGATAACAATGTTAATTGGGAATGTTAAAAGGTATGCAATACTAACTCCCATGATGCCAGATACAAATCCAATTATACAAGTTTCAGCATTAAATACTCTTGAAATATCTTTTTTACGTGCTCCTAAACTTCTTAAAATACCAATTTCTTTGGTTCTTTCTAAAACACTAATATAAGTAATTATGCTAATCATAATCGAAGAAACTATTAAAGATACAGAAGAAAATCCTATTAGTACTAGAGTAATTCCATTCATAATGCCGCTAGAAAGATCAGTTACCGTGCTGGCATAATCAGTATAGATAATCTTATCATCATCAGATTTACCTTCATTATATTTATCTAAATATTCAATAATTTTGTCTTTACTATCAAAATCTTTTGGATAAATATAAATACTATATGGAATATCATTAGCTCCAAGTAAACTTAGAATTAATTCCTTATTAACAGACTCATCAAATTTTTGCCCACTTAAAACATTATAATCAACATTTTCTTGAACTTTAACTACTTTTGATTCTTTATTTTTAGCAATATAATTTTTTATTAAATCACCCTTATAAGAAAGACCAGAACCAGCCATTTGACTAAATTGATTATCTTTCTTTCCTCTTAAAATACCTGCTATTTTTAAAGTGAAATTTTGATCATTATCATACATAGTATCATAATCAGTATTACTAATAAAAATATTATTAAATTCAGTATAATATTCATTATTATTAACTAGTTTTATTTCTTTACCAATTAGGCTATCAAAGTTTGAATTATCTGTTAAACCTAGTAAATCATATAAATTAGATGATATTTTATTATAAGAATCAACTATTAACATTATATCATTACTATCCTCTGCCATTTTACCCGCTAATAAATCGTAATTGTCAATCATTAACGAATCAACCTTACCATCTTTGGTTTCTGGTAATGGACTTAAATTATAATCAAATAATTCTACCGTATTTCCATTTTTAACTAACATATTCATTCTAGTATATCTAGAATAAGACATCCCACTAAGATAAGAACTATCAATATTATTTAAATAATTTAAATATTCATCATCTAGCTTATTAGAATGGCTAACGGTTTCTACATCTTTTTCTTTTCTAATAATTTTATCATCAGGATATTCTTCTAAATCATTATCAACAGTAGCACTTATGACATCCGACATATTAATTCCATCTTTTAAAATTAAAATGGGCATATTAGACAAAGTATCTTTTTCAAAATTATCAATCTGTTTTTGAAAGCCATTAGAAAGTGCTAAAACTAAAGATATGCCAATAATCCCAATTGAGGCAGCAAAACTAGTAAGTAATGTACGTCCTTTCTTCGTTTTAATATTATTTAAAGAAAGACCTAAAGCCGTAATAAAACTCATTTTTGTTCTTTTTAAATTATATTCTTTATCTTCCCCTTTAGCTTCATAAGGATTAGAATCACTAACAATCTTACCATCACTAAGCTTTATAATACGACTAGCATAAATATCTGCCAAAGCAGCATTATGAGTTACCATAATAACCAACTTATCATTGGCTATTTCCTTAATCAAATCCATAATTTGCATACTAGTCTTCGAATCTAGGGCTCCCGTAGGTTCATCAGCTAAAATAATATCTGGATTATTAACTAAGGCTCTAGCTATTGCTACCCTTTGCATTTGTCCACCGCTCAATTGGTTTGGTCTCTTATGAATATGTTCTTTTAATCCTACTTTTTCTAAAGCAGCAATTGCTCTTTTTTTAGCCTCGCTCTTACTAACATTTCCTAAAGTAAGACCCATTTCAACATTATTTAAAATTGAAATATGACTAATTAAATTATAACTTTGAAATACAAAACCAATCGATTTATTACGATAGCTATCCCAATCTCTTTCCTTAAATTGTTTTGTTGACTTACCATTAATAATTAAATCTCCACTATCATAACGATCAAGTCCACCTAAAATATTTAAAAGAGTAGTTTTACCCGAACCAGACGGTCCTAAAATAGCTACAAATTCATTTTTCCTAAAATTCAAATTAATATCTTTTAAAACAGGATACTTATTATCTTTTGTTCCATAACTTTTATATATATTCTTTACACTTAACATAAATCCTCCATAATAATCATACAATAAATTTAAATATATTTGTCCTTCTAATTATATATATTACCGTCTACCTCTTATTTTCCTTCAAAAATTTATTGTTTTTCTTAAAAAAATTAAATTTTGTAGCAATCATTTACTTTTAATAAACATTTTTTGATTAAAAAAAAGAGACCGCAGTCTCTAATTAAAATTTTAAACTATACAGTATAGAATTTTTTCTTTCTTGTTACAACTGCAATTACAATTAAAGCAATACCAGCAGCACCAGCTACCATAGCATAATTCATAAATGCACCTGTTTTAGGATTACAATTATCTCCAGTACATTTTGCTTCTGTTATTGTTACATTTGGACAAGCTTTACCATTATCCCCAACAGTTAAAGTTGCTTTAATTAAATCAGTTGAAAATACAGCACCATCAACACAAATTTCGCCACATTGACCTTGTGGTAAATCTTTAGCAGCTTCTTCAACCTTTAATCTGAATGACATAATTTGTGTTTTTTTATTTTTAGTTAAAGTACCAGTATGATCTAATGTTATCTCATGACTTTTTTTAGTTCTATCATTAATATCACCATCACTAGTTAAAGTAAATCCTTCTGTCGTATTAGCTTTAAGATCATTAATAGTAATATACTTCGATTGACTCATAGTAATAACAGCCTTTGCTTTATCAAGAGCAACAAGTACATCATTACTTGGATTTATAAAAACAGTACAAGTAGTTGATGCTCCAACTGCTAAATCAGTTTTATCACAATTTACAGTAACTTTACCAGCTCCATCTATTTCTTGTACACTGCTAGCACCAGAATTACTACCAGCACTTGGAGTGCTAGGTTTACCAGAATTACTACCAGCACTTGGAGTACTAGGTGTACCAGAAGCTGGCTCATCAGCATAAACAGTACCAATATTCATAACCCCCACTACTCCGATTAAAAGAGTAGCAATTAACTTATTAATCTTTTTCATAAATTACCTCTCACATTTATCTTTCCCTTATTTTTCATTTTTATGATATCAAATTTCTAAGAAAAAGTAAATTACTTTAAGAAAAATATTTTTAAATAATTGTAAACTATGTTATCATTATATTATAATTTAGAAATTACGAGGTTACCATGCAAAAAATTGAAATTGAATTTAAAAACCAAACTTTAAAAATATATTTAATAGTTAAAGAAAAAAACTTAGATAATACTCTTTTAAACACTAACATCATTAGTAATGAGAAACTCTTATTTTCTCTTGATTATATCGCTAAAAATCAAAAATTAGTTAGTAGTTTTTTAAAAGAAATTTGTTTAGAAAAAAATACTAACTTAATAGTAGCCAACGACATGAAAGTTATCAGTACCGTTGCTCCTTGTTTTAAAAATACTCCTATTAATAAAGTCTTAATGAATACTAATGAAAACTTTACTTATGAAGCTTATGAGAATATTAGTAAAATTAATTCTTTAAAAGAAGTTGAATGTTTATCTATTCCTACTTACTTAATTGAGCTTTTTGATAGACAAAATATTAAAGTTATTTCTAAACAAGAAGTCTTATTTTCTTCTCAATTTATGGCTAACAATGATTTAAATAACTATTCAGCTATTTTCTATGCTAAGACTATTAAACTAATGTGTCCTATTGTTACTAATGATTATAATGACTTAAAAACTTTCTTTAAGATTAATAAATATTTAAAGACAATTGAATTATATCGTTTTTTAACTACGGACTTACTTGCTTTAATTGACTTACTTAATGATTTAAGAATTAAAAATATAACTATTGCTATTCATGATAATATTACAGATAAAGATATTATTGAACGTATTAAAGTTATAAAAAAAGAAAATAAAAAACATCATATTAATATTATTTTAGCTTATTCTAGTGAATATATTGAATCTAACTATATTAAGCAACTAATTGCTACAACCATTAAATCTTGTTGTCTTATTATCATTCTTTTAAGTTTTATGGCCTTTGCTTTTGTTTTCTATAATAATAAAAAATCTTTAGAAAATGTTAATGCTATTAAAGATAATATTACTGAGTATTTAGATAACAAAATTAAAGAAAACGAAGATAATAACCAAGATATACCAAATCCTGATGATAATAATTCTAGTGAAATTACTAATCCCGATAATAATGAAATACCAGATAATCCAGATACCAACGATACTCCTGATGTTCCTGATAATAACGAACCCCCTACTCCTGTTGTTGAAGAAAAAAATCCTGTTATTATGGCTTTAAAAGATTTAAATAGTGATACTGTTGGTTGGTTAAATGTTCCCGAAACAACGATTGATTATCCAATCGTTCAAGCAAGTGATAATGATTATTACTTAAAGCATAACTTTAACAAAGCTCGTGATTACAGTGGTTGGGTCTTCATGAACTATGCCAATTCTAGTACTGTTATGGACCAAAATACTATTATTTTTGCTCATAATCGTTATTATAGTAAGACAATGTTTGGTACTCTAAGTAGCGTTGGTAAAAAAGCCTGGTATCAAAATGCTAAAAATAACTTAATTACCTATAATGATGTTAATGCTGAAATGAAATGGGAAGTATTTGCAGCCTACACTATCCCTGTTACAGATGATTATTTAGAAACTAACTTTAGCAATCAAGAAGAATTCTTTAATTTCATTAATTTAATTCGTAGCCGTTCCATTTTTAAAAGTGATGTCCAAATCAATGCTGACGATAAAATTTTAACTTTATCAACCTGTGCTAATACCCAAGATCGCTTTGTTGTCCATGCCGTTTTACGAAATGACCTACTAAAAAAGAACTAGATTTTTTAGAAAGCATCTAAAAATCATAAAATTAAGTCTTAAAAAGCTTAAAAATTTGCTTAAAAGTCCCTATTCACACAATATGAGACTTTTTTTCTCGTTTTTTTCTTGCTATAATGGGTATATATAATATAAGGATATGATAATTATGGATATGGAAAACACTAGAAGACTTTTAGAAGAGATTTTAAATTATTCTCTTTATACCGATGATAATTTAAGTACCGAGTTAAAAAGTAAATTAAACAGTATTATTACCTTCCTTAATCAAAATACCGATAAAATAAACTTTTTAAAAAGATTAGAGCAATATCGTAGCAATAACAATGCCTATGCCTTCGACCGCTACTTATCAATAATTATTAATAAACTAGAGCTTACAACCTCAGAAAAACTTACCCTTCTAAATCTTGATATCCCTTATTATCAAACTCTAGGTCTTTGGAATAAACTTAATACCCCAACTAAATTAAACTATCTTGATAGTAAAAACTTCTTATCTAAACTTGATATTAAAAGAATTAACTATACTATCAATAATAAAAAAGATATGTTAGAAAAGCTAGTAAATCCCATTATCAAAAAAATACCTGAGAACTCTCTTATCTTAAATGACCTACCCAAAGATTTAATAACTAAGAAAGACTTATTTTCTAAGTTATGTGATAGTGTTATTACTAACTATATTAATAAATATTACTACTTAGGTAGTGACTTAAACAAACTTATAAATACGGGTCTAATAAGATATGCTAAAAATTATAGTATCACTCTTTATAACTTAGATAAAGATACTTTAATGAAATCTTTAAATATTACTCCAACTATCCTTGCTAAATTAAATCCAGAGCTAACAATTAAATTAATTGATAAAGATTACTTAGCATCCCTACTTACGCATAACTTCTCCCGTAATTTAAATAACACCATTAAAGAACTTAATATGTTAAATAATAATAATACTAAATATCTAACTCGTGATTACTTAGAAAAATGTCCTAATAACTCTATTTATTTATATAGTCCTGATGATAAACTATTAAATCTTTTTAAAAGTAATTATACTTATCTTTTAAAACTACATAATGATACTTTAGTATACTTAGTTAATAATAAATTTAGTGAAGAAGAACGTGTTAGCTTGCTTCGTAATCAAAACTTCGTTAATAACCTACCTGACAATTATTTAGAGGCTATTATTAATAAAATGACTTTTCCTAATGTCTTTAATATGCTCCAAAATATTACTATTCTTGGGAAAATGAAGAATATTAATGTTTCTTTAAGAGTCTATGATAAAATTTTTATAACCGGTTACTTAGATTCTCCTGCCTTAGTTAATATAACTGATAATAAGATGTTAAATAATATGTTTAATCTTATTAGTCCTATAGAAACTTCTAAATACTTAAGTTATCCTTATATTTATACTAAGTTTAAAACATATAATATAGTAAATATCTTAATTAATAGTAAACTAAATATTTATACCGATAGTCCTAAATTACTTAAAGTTCTAAGATTAGATGAAATAAAGTATTACTTAAATAAACTAATTAGTAATGATGCTATTCGTTATGATTTATTATTTAATGATTATACTTTAAAGACTATTTTAGGCATTAATATTTCTTTAAGTAGTGAAGAAAAAGAAGATATCAAATACTTATATGATTTAATCTTAATAAGAGGTAATACAACCCTAGAATGTAATACTAGTGACTTAGAAAGCTTTAAAAGTATTATTGCTTCTTACCACTTATTTGGACTTACTAAAACTAAAGAATTATATGAAAATGGTAACCAATATAACAGTTTAGAAGAAGTAAATAAAATTGGTACTTCTTATGTATCTTACTTCTTTAAAAACTTTAATGACCAAATAAATATTGAAGAAATCTTAAGTATTATTACTAATAAAGACTTTAAAAACCCTAAACTAATTACTCTAATTAATAAAATGAATACTTATAAATATTCTAATATTACCAATACTAAAGAAGTATTAAAAAATTATTTAGAATACAGTAAAATTAGTAAAGAAAATGCTTATCAAACAATTAAAACTTTCTTAATTAACTACAATAATTATTTAGAAGAATATCAAATAAGAATATATGCTAAAAGATTCTTAAAAATTAAGTATCAGAATTATCGCTTAAAAGACAACTTATATTATGCTTATCAAGAAAAATATACTAAAGAGTTTATTAAATTAAAAAAGTTAGAAGCTTTTAGTTCTTTCTTAAGCGATAATAAGTCTTACTCTACTTGGTTTATTAAAGATAATACCAATCTTATAAATACTTTAAATGACTATTTAAGTCGTTATAATTATAAATTAGATATTACTTTAGATAAGATAATTAAACCTTTCTTAAAAGGTTTATCTATTAGTAATATTATTAGTAACTTAGGCTATAATAGGCCAGCCTACTATGAAATTATTAAGTATGAAAGATCTGAAAAAATAAAACTTACTAAGATTAATAATAAATTAAAAGGCATTTTAAAGAAATTTAATAATGCTGATAAAATTATTTTACTTAATTATTTAGCCTATGGACTTACTCCTAATATTATAATAGATAAAGAAACTTTAGTAAGTCTTAATAAATATAAACAAACTATTACTAACTTTAATGGTAAAGTAAATGTTAATAAGATTGAATTAAAATTAGACTATATTAGTATTATAAACTTAACTAATGATTTAGAATTAAAAAATTATAGTAAAATTTATATAGAAACCATTAATATTATAAATTATTTTAAAGGCTTAGCCAGTAAATATATAAGTACTGATATTATAAAACAAGTCTATAAAGATGAATATATTAAAGGCTTAAATGATTATATAATGCCAATTAATTCTAGTGATAGTGACATAATCTTAATTAAACATAAGATGTACTTAGATAAGTTTAAAATGTTATTTAGTAAAATCTCTTTAGAAAAAGAAATAAAATTAAGTGAAGAAGTTAAAAACCGCTTAATTGAAATTATCCCCTATTTAATTGATAATTATTTTATTGATTTAACTTATAATTATAGTGTATTATTTAAAAATAATATAACTTTAGAAGATATTAATAATTGGAATAAAATAATTGCTTTATTTGGACAAAAAAATTAAAAAAAGACTTGGCAGCAACGGAGTTTTATGATAAAATTAAATTACTTACTGATGCAGATGTAGTTTAATGGTAGAGCTTCAGCCTTCCAAGCTGATAACGTGAGTTCGATTCTCATCATCTGCTCCAATAGGTAATTTAACTTACAAGTTTAATGCTTGTAAGTTTTTTTATACGAAAAAAGTACTTAAGTCAACACTCATGCTAAAGTACTTTTTTATCATTTATAAAATACTACTTAAATTATTTATTATTTTAAACTTGGAGTCCTTAAGCTTACCTTCTCTATCCATTAACCTAACTTCAAAGCCTTTACTACTAGCTACTTCTAATAAAGTTTCATTATCATCTATAAATATAGCTTCATTCTTTTTAATATTGAAATCTCTTATCGGATTATCAAAGAAATCTCCGTCTTTTTTTAACTGACCATATACTGATGAAACATAAATTTTAGAAAATAAATCGGAAATTCCATATTCTTTTAAAGAAATAAAAACATCAGGCCAGTTATCAGTAAGCAATAACAATTTATACTTTGAGGCTAATCTTTCTAATTCTTCTTTTATATTATCATAAGGTAAGTATTTATCATTTTTATAAGTTTTATTATAAGCAATTTTCTTTATAGTATCACTTTTTATTTTAGTATAACCACATTCTAAACCTTACTATAAAATTCTATAAACATACTATATTCTTCTTCAAGACTAGTAATTTGTTTATCTAGTATTTGTTTATTATTACTTATAGCATTTTCTAAAATCTATTCATTTATTTTTTTAATATCAATTAATTCTAGAAACTTTGGGGTTATATGCCAATTTTCTGTTGGTGGATAAGCCAACACCATTCCAAAATCTAATACAATATATTTCATTAGAACACAAATCTCCTAAACAATTACCTTTATAATAATCTAATCCAAAATCACCTATACTTACTGTTCTCATTTTATCACCAAATATTTATAATCCTATTCTATTAGTATTACTAGTAAGAGTTGGTACTTCTAAACTCAAGTTCTCATCACTAAAAACCAAAGAATTATTTACATCAATATAGCCAACATTTTTATCAACTATAGGTAACATAGTAATCGGATTTTTACCTAAACCACTAACCATTTCAGAGCCTCTCCATTCTCTATAATTTTGCACAAATCGGTCTCTTCTTGAAATCTCCGTAACATCAGTTTTAGGTGATACATTATTTTTAGGATAGGTTCCTATTTGCATAATACTACCACCTTTGCAATAATATAAATTTGGTATTAAATAAAAATTAGCACATCCCCTGTTCTCTACTATTTTAGGATACTCAGCAATAACAGCACTTATTTCAAAAGTTTCATTTTTTAATTCCTTATGAGGAGCTGCCAATAATCCTAAAACATTGCATTTTAATCGATGTTTCATCGTTGCATAAACGCCAAAATCTTGGTCAAAGTATGCAGAATAAATTCCATTAAGATTATGTGTGTGAAAATGCATAACACAGGCATTAATACCTGATGCATCATATTTTTCTAACTCATTTATTAACTCAGTAATATTATCATCAGAAGGCTCTACCGCTCCATCCACATAATTACCATCAACAGTGTTAAATTTTGAAGAATAAAAATCAAAATAAAAACAAAGTTTTCCTTTTTCGGATGTAGATTTTCTCCCAACAATATAACAACCCTTTTCTGCTTCTGTAAATTTAGTTTCCTGAATCAACTTTTTTAAATAATTATACACTTTTTCACTAAATATAATTTTAGCACTACTATCTAGTGAAGGTATATCAATAAATTGGTCATAACTTACCGTATTTAATTTGTCCATATTACACTCCTTTTTTTTAATTATAACATGAAAAAAGAATAAAAATATTAATAATTTCTATTCTTCCATATTCTTTCTTATTATATCTAAATTTTCTTTTTTACCATAAATCGTAATATCTTTTATAATATGCATATTATCACCAAAGTTATAGATTTCCTTATTATTAAGACTATCTATTAATTCTTTTATAATCATATGCTTGTCTTCACAAAATGGCTTTAAATATAAATTACCATTAGAACGCACTCTATTTTCTATCTTACAAGCCTTATCTATTTTATACTCTATTCTTATATTATCAATATCAAGTTCTTGGTAACTAATACTATCTTTATCATATGTTTTAAGATATAAATTATCTTGCATTAAAATTTCTATACTTTCCTGTTTTAAATTATTACTTAAAGAAGCATCACTAAAACCAACTAAACTAACTAAAGCAAAACCTAAACCTAGTCCTAAAAGAATAACACTACCAAGAAAAGCATTAATCATTATTTTAAAATTACTCTTTCTATTAAAAATAAAATTAAGTAATAATAAAATACCTAAAATGGTAATTATTCCTAAGGCCAAGCCCGATGAAAATATACCCGTAAAAAATAAGCCTGATTTTACTATCAAAAGCGAACATATTAAACCAATAACAATACATACTAAAGTAAAACTTAAAAACGAAACTATTCCTAAACCTATTAATTTTATAGTGCCAACAACAATATTAGTAAGTAAATCAAAAAAATTATCATCACTACTATTCTTATTTTCTATAACTATTTTATTTGGTCTAGTCATATTTTGTTTATAATTAATATTCCTACTATCTTTAAATTCTAAACTAGCCTTACTCTCCAAAGCATTTTCATTATTTGCAAAAGAAACATAAGCATTATAATATCTTACTTTATATAACTTAAATATAATAATAATATTAAATATTAAACCTAAAATAAGATACAAACTACTAAAAACATTATAAATAGTAATATAAATATCATGAGGTATCTTTCTTAAAACTTGTTGGATAATAAAACTTCCCATGTAAGCCCCACAATTCCAAATAATAAGCATTATAATAACTATTATTATTTGTTCTAAAATAAACTTTATTTTCATTTTTAAAGTCATTTGCCAAAATAATTCGAAGCTATTAATAATAAAATTAAATATTTCATCACAACTTGATTTTATTTTACTTTTAACAGCCATACTTTCTTTTACTTCTTTTATATCCCTATGTAATAAATCATCAATGTTTAAATCAAACTTTTTACATAGCAAGACTATTTTATCCATTTCCGGATAACTAACCTTTGATTCCCATTTACTTATAGCCTGCCTAGATACTCCTAAGATATCGGCTAAATCTTCCTGACTCAACCTATTTTCTTTTCTTATCTTTTTTAAATTTTCTGCTAAATTACTATTCATCTAAATTCTCCTTTTCTCAAGCTAATCATATCTATTTTTACTGGTTGCCCACCACCACTTTTTGGTTGTTTTATGACAACTTTGAGTTGCTTTTTAATTAATTTTCTAAAATTTCAAGTATTTTTTATCAGCTATAAAAAAAAGTTCTTTTTTAGGTATTTAAATCTTTAAGAACTTTCTTTTCTTACGTATAATTAATAGTAATATGATTAAAATCAGATTTATTATCTCCAAATACAGACAGTAAATAATTTAATATTTATATAATTATTTTTTATTTTCACTTTTTCGATAATTTAGGGCCATTCCTATTACAAAGATATTAGCTAGTAAATAAAACCACAATAATAATATTACTAAGTTAGCTAACCCCCCATAGAATACTGAATAATGAGCATAATGATTTATATAAAAGGAATAAATCCAAGTTACTACTAACCAACCAATCGAAGTAAATATAGCACCGTAATTAACATTTTTGGAAGGTATTTTTACATCTGGTGCCATGGCATAAATTATCTTTATAAATAAGAAAACAAAGAATAATGAGAATGGACCTTGTAAAAAATTAAATACAGCCTGAATTTTCTCGGTTACAAAAGGATTTAAATTAACATACTTTATTAACTCTATTATTTTATTACCAAACAATGGGAAAATTAAAATAAATAGGAAAAGTAATACAATAAACACTGTCATTACTAAAGCTTTAATCTTACGATAAATATAGCCTTTATCTTCAATACCATAAATCATATTTGAAGTAATAATGATGGCTGAAGCACCACTGGATGCCGTAAAAAATCCAATAAATAAAGTAATAAAGAAAGAAAATGATAAACCACTTACCGAAACTATTGGAATAATCATTTGGCTAATAGTACTTCCAAAAGCCTTCGTTACAAATTCTTCAATAAACCCAATTGATAAGTTTAATACCGCTGCCCCATAACCAATAAGGGTTAAGATAGGTACAATCGAAAGAATAAAAGAAAAAGCAAGATGTCCTGGTAGTATCAGCATTTCTCTTCGATTAAGTACTTCCCAAAAGTTTTTAATAAACTCTTTTACTTTCATTACTACTCCTTAAGACTATTTTCTTGCTTTTTAATTTTCATATCCTCAACTGCTTCATTTAGAGCATCTTCAACTAATTTCTTATCACTATCAATCATACTATGACCAATAGATGCTCCAAAATCATAAGGCATATTTTTTAACTCCTTAGTTAATTTCTTTATATAACTTACAACTTGTCTTTCATCATAGCCAACTAAATAAATTAAAAATTCCGTTCCATCAGTTCTTACAATATCACTATTATCAAGTTGTGTTCTAATTAAGATATTAGCAGCAGCTTTAATTTGAGCATCGCCCTTTTCATATCCTAAAGTATCATTTATTTCTTGAATTCTATTTAAATCAACAACCACCATAGCTTGAGGATAAATAGTATTTTTATTCCAAGATGACGCATTTTCCATTAAATAATTACGATTCTTTAATGAAGTTAATTGGTCAATATATCTTATTTTTTCTTCTTTTTTAATCTTTTTTGATATCTTAATTTTTCTAGCCCTTTTATATAAAGCATAAATTAAAATAACAAATATTATTAAAAAATATAATATATACTTAGCTATTGTTCCTAAAATAGTACCACTATCTAAAGTCTTTTTATAACTATTTAAGCCCTCTACTCTTATCATACTAGCATCACTCAAACTAATATAAGCTTTAAATAACTTAGTAAAAGCATTATCTTCTCTAACTTTAAAAGTATAAGGAATATTTAGACTATTTGCATATCTAGGACTATAATCTTTTAAAGTTGTACTAGCAACATCTAAATAAGTATCATAATCAACTACAGCAATCGCTCCACTCTTAGCAAGTTTTTTTAAATCACTTACCTTTTTATAAGTTTTTAAATCAATACCATTTATATTTTTTAAATTTTCATAAATAATACTATCTTGCATTACATATACTGTTTGATTTTGCAATGAATTCAAAGAATTAACTACTATATCATTTTTACGACTAGCTATAACATAATATTTTATATCCATATTAGTTGTTATAGTTTGATAATTATTAGTTAAGTTATAATAGTTAAAATATAAATCAATAGAATTATTGTTAATTGCATTAGTTAATTGTTTATAAGTACGATACTTAATATATTTAAAATCAACCCCAGCCATTTCACTAAAGTTTTTTAAATAAACAGATACAATTCCCCCATAATTTCCCCCTAAAATAATTTCATAAGGATTATTGTTTACAAAACCATAATTATAAATACGCGATGTTAATTCTTTTTGTTCTACTTCACTTAACTTAATACTTTTTACTAAAGTATTTTTTAAATTAGTATTAAAGGCATTTTTATATTTTTTATTATGCCATTTATTATAATATTTTTTAATAACACTACTAAAGTTATCATCTAACATATAATAACCATAATATTTTTTTATATCACTAAATTCATAAACAACACTATAGTTTTTTTCTAAAATATCACTAGTTAATTCATACTTAGGTACCATTATATAATCTAAATCTTTATTAAAGCTTTCTTTTAAGGTATCATAAGTATCAAAACTTTTAAATTCAATATTTTTATCTTCATTAAAATAACCTTTAATATAATCGGCATCACTCTTTAAAACACCTATTTTAATATCTTTTATAGCCTCAATATTATTATAATAAACATAATCTTTCTTTAATAAGACATAATTATCAGCATAAAATTCTACAAATTTATCATTTTTCGTATTAGTAGCAATAAAACCACTAGTTATATTTTCATCTTTACTAGTATAAGTTATAGGATTTATTTTTAAGTTATATTCTTTACCTAAATCATTTAGAAAGTCATAAAATACTCCAGCCCCACTTTTACCAAAGATATCCAAGTCATTAATAACATTGACATTTAAAACAGTTGATAAATTATTATTAATCCATTTATTTTCTTCAACCGTTAATTTATTTTCATCATTTAGGATATTTACAACCACTAAAGAAGCTACTGCGACTATTATTATACCCACAAATAATATGAAAATCAGTCTAACTTTTTTTGCCATTTTACTCACCATCATCACTTACTGGATTATTATTATTCCAAATCAAGTTTGTACCATTAACATTCTTTGAGCCCATGATTGTAAAACCATCACTTGTTTCATTTTTTTCACTTACTAAAGTAAAATGAATATCATAGAATGCTTTTTCCTCATCACTAAATTGTTCTAAAGTCTTAACGGCGATTGCTTTTGATGTTTCTAAATCAGCACCAGCTTCAAAAGCAATACGAATATAAATGATTTTACCACTTACTTCAATCTTAGCATCCTTAACATTTTTTCTTTGTTTGATATCTTCGACAACACTATTCTTTTTATCATCAGTTATAGCAACTGCTTCAATGCCATCTAATCTATCACCATACTTTGACCCACCATTACCAAAATAGAAATATTTAAGTAAAAGAGCCGCACTAATACCTATACAAGCAATAATAATTAAAACCATAAAACATATCGCTTTATTATTACGAATAAATTTTTTCAAAATTACACCTCTTTCTGTAAATTGATTATACTATATTTTTTTAATTTTTACTAGTTTGACCTAAAAAACTTTCTAAAGTATCAGGATTCCAAATCGTAATACCCAGACTCATTGCCTTATCATATTTTGAACCAGGAGCATCACCAACAATAACAACATCAGTCTTTTTACTAACTGATTCGACAGTAAATCCGCCACGCAATTCAATTTCTTTTTTAATTTCCTCACGACTTCTACCTGGAATAGTACCCGTAATAACAAATTTTTTATCTTGAAAATTAGCATCTAAAGTTTTTTTCTCACCTAAATAAGTCATATTAAGACCTAGTTCCTCTAACTTAGATATTAATATTCTATTCTTAGGATTATCAAAATAAGTACTAATATTGGTAGCCAAGACAGTACCAATATCTTTAATATTTTGTAATTCTTCTATCGATGCATTCATCAAATTACGCATTGTCTCATATCGGGATGCTAATAACTTGGCGGACTTTATTCCAATACCACTAATACCTAAACCATTAATTAATCTTTCTAAAGAATTATGTTTACTATTTTCAATCGAAATTAATAAATTACTAACACTCTTATTACCAAAACCTTCTAATTCAATTAAATCTTCTTTATCCTTACTTAGATTATAAATATCTGGTATATCTTTAATTAAACCCATATTATAGAAGTCCTCAACAATTTGTTCTCCTAAACCATCAATATTCATAGCATCTCTGGAAATAAAGTGAATTAAAGCATTAATTTGTCTTGCTGGACAAGCTTCATTTGGACAATATAAATCAATTTTCGAATCAGTTAATTCTAACTTTGTACCACAAATAGGACAGTTAGTAATCATTTTATAGTCTTTTTCTATGCCACTACGACGTTCTAAAACAGGTCCTACTACCTCTGGAATAACATCTCCAGCTTTATGTAAATAAACATAATCTCCTATTTTTAAATCTTTACTTACTATATAAGGATAATTATGTAAGGTAGCTCTTCTAATTGTTGAACCAGCTACTTTAATAGGCTCTAAAACAGCATTTGGAGTTATCTGCCCCGTACGTCCTACAGTACAAACTATATCGGTTAAACGTGTAATAACTTTCTCTGCGGGAAACTTATAAGCAACTGCCCATTTTGGATATTTAACTGTATAACCCAATGTTCTTTGGGCACTTAAATCATTAACTTTAATAACAATACCGTCTATTTCATAAGGAAGTTCTGGTCTATGAATAGTCCAATAATCAATATAAGCTAAAACCTCATCTATGTTTTTACAGATTCTATTATTAGGATTTACTGGTAATCCACAGTTTTTAAGTAAATCTAAGGTATCACTATGATGTTGTAAATCTGTATTAGGTAAATGATACAAAACGATATCTAAATTACGTTCACGCGTAATACTACTATCTAACTGACGAATAGACCCAGCCGCTGCATTTCTTGGATTTTGAAATAATTGTAGACCACTTTTAGCACGTTCTTCATTTAATTTATTAAATACTTTTTTTTGCATATAAATTTCACCACGAACTTCAAGGTCAATTTTTTTATGCAAAGTAAGAGGCAGTTTCTTTATTGTACGCACATTATGGGTAATATCTTCCCCAATAATGCCGTCTCCACGAGTTGCCGCTGATACAAAAGCACCATCTTTATATATTAAAGATACAGCTAAACCATCCATTTTAAGTTCACAAGAATAAGCGACATCGCCTACTTCTTTTCTAACCTTATTATCAAAATCTCTAACCTCATCATAGTTAAATACATCAGATAAACTAAACATTGGTGTTGGGTGCGTTACTTTCTTAAACTCAGCAATTACTTCATTTCCAACCTTACTAGTAGGCGAATTTTTTAATTTATATTCTGGATATTCATTTTCTAACTTAATTAGCTCATCCATTAAAGAGTCATATTCATTATCCGTTAAAGTTGGATTATCATTAACATAATATTCTACATTAGCTTTATTTAAGACACTACATAAATATTCTATTCTTTCTTTGATATTAGTATTATTTAACATAAGTATTATTCCTTTCATACTAATTAATTTTATCACTTTTTATAAACTTAAAAAAGTACAAAGAATTAACTTTGCACCTAAATTGCCATACATATTATAATAACTATAAATAATCTAATTTTTAAGCTTTATTAAAGAGTAAAACCATCAGTAATTTTTTTATATCCATCTTTTAATAATAGCAATCTAGTATATCTAAATGTTGGAGCCATTGTCCCTTCTGCTCTAGTTAACCAATCACTAATTTCTTCTAAAGATTTAGTCTTAACATTTTCATAAAAACGTGTTGCATCATTTATTTTGCGTAAACACAATTTTTTAACTATTAAAACCTCAATATTATTATTTAAAAATATCTGCATTAATTCTTGATTAGTATCTTTACTACTTTTATTAGAATATCTTTTTAATGCTTCTAATATTTTTCTCTCTACTTGATAATCACTTAATATTCTTTTCTCAATATCTGTTAGTTTGCTACCTTTTTTTGCTTTTATTTCTTCTAATTTTGCTTTATCTTCTTCACTTTCATAAGATAACCAATAAATCCATTCTTTTATAAGTTCATTTGCAAAGTCAGAATCCATTGTTTCAGTTTTGCTTCCACTTAAAATATTTTCATTCTTCATTTAAATACCCCCCTAAATATTTTATCAACAGTTGCTTTTTATCAATGTTACTTATAATAAACCAATTTTTTCTATTAGTCAATAACATATTTTTTGTTGAAAGACAACTAATCTTATATTAACAATTAATACTTTAAGGGCTATTTAATAAAATTCCATTTATCAAGACTTAGTTTCCTTTTACAATAATCAACAGCTAAATTATGATTATGCTAAAGCTTAAATTATTTTATCTAAATTTTGCATAGCAAGCACTAATCCTCTTTTTAATAACAAAAATCTTACATATCTAAGAATTGGAGCAATCACTTCATCAGTACTAACTAACCATTTATCTATTTCTTCTAAAGATTCATTTTTAGCACTTTGATATATTTTTTAGCATCATTAATTTGTTTATCACTCAATTTTTTAATAATCAAATTTTCGATTTTAGTATCTAAAGATTTATAAACTAATATTCTTTTATCTCGACTTAGATTTTTATTTGGATATTTCTTTAAAACTTTTAAAAAAGTTAGCTCTTCTTGATAAGTTCTTAATTTCTCACTCTCTTGTTTAGTTAAATCTTTTGCTTTTTTATTAGTTATAACGTCTATTTTTTTTGGGTATTACAATCAACATAAGATAGCCAAAAATCCATTCTTAAATCATATCGTTTTTACTAATATAAAATACCTAAATTAATTAATTCTAAATTAAAAAGTTATCATCTTTCTTAACTGATATTATCTATTTTTAAACCACCTTTAACCATAATTCAATAAATAAATTCTATTCTAAAACACATATTTATTTTTTTATTTATCAAAAGAAAAAAGCATGAAACAAAATTCATACTTAAACTATTGCAAAAATTTAAAATATTACTCTTCAAAATCACACTCTGAATTAGAACAAGCAATCTTTTTACCTTTCTTAACTAAAATGCTCTTACACTTTGGACAAGATTTATTAATTGGTTCATACCAACTAGCAAAATCGCATTTAGGATAATTTGAGCAACCATAAAAATCTTTACCACGTCTAGTTTTCTTTAAAAGAATCTTACCGTCACATTTAGGACAATCCATTACTTCAATTTGAACTGGTTTTTCTTTTTTTATATATTTGCAAGTTGGATAATTAGAGCAAGCTGTAAATTTACCAAAACGACCATTTCTAACTACTAAAGGACTATTACATTCTGGACATAACTCTCCCGTTTCTTCAGCTGGTTTCTTTTCCATATGATGAAAAGCATCTTGAACAAGTGGTTCAAACTCACCATAAAATTTCTTTAAAAGTTCAATATTATTTAACTTATTATCAGCAATTAAATCTAAGTCTGTCTCCATATTAGCAGTATATTTAACATTAACTATCTTACTAAAATATTCTTGTAATTTATCGGTAGTTTCAATGCCGATATCCGTTGGTACAAACTTCTTATCTTCTAAAGTTACATAACTTCTTGTTTTCAATGTATCAATAATTGTAGCATAAGTACTTGGTCTACCAATACCTAAAGATTCTAATTCTTTAATTAAACTACTTTCTGTATATCTTGGTGCTGGTTTCGTAAAGTGTTGTGTTTTTAAAACATCATCAGTACTTAAGATTTCTCCTTCTTTTAACTCTGGTAAAATAGTATCTTCTTGCTCTTCATACTTAGCATAAACTTTTAAATAACCATCAAAAGTTAAAATAGAACCAGTTGTCTTAAATTTATAATCATTATTATCTAAAATAACCGTTGTATTTTCTACTTTAGCATCAGCCATTAAACTAGATAAAGTCTTATAATAAATAATGCTATATAATTTATATTCATCAGGAGTAAGGTAAGCTTTAAGACTTTCCGGAGTACGATTAATTGAAGTTGGTCTAATACCTTCATGGGCATCCTGCATGTTTTCATCTTTTTTACCCACTTTAACCGAACCAACATATTTTTTACCATAATTTTCTTCGATATATTGTAAAGTATCGTTAATAAATATTGGAGACATACGAACTGAATCAGTACGCATATAAGTAATTAAACCAATAGTTTCACTACCAATATCAATGCCTTCATATAATTTTTGAGCCACTTTCATAGTTTTCGAAGAAGCAAAACCTAAACGATTAACGGCAGTTTGTTGTAAAGTTGAAGTTTTAAATATTGGTTTAGAAGGTCTTTTCTTACTTTTTTTAGTAACTGACTCAACTTTGTATTCTTTATTTAATTTAGCTAAAATAGCATCAGCTGCTTCTTCATTTTTTATTTCTATATCTTTGTCTTGATATTTAAAGGCCTCAGCACTAAAATCATTAAAATTAGCTGTAATAGTCCAATATTCTTCAGGAACAAAAGCTTTAATTTCTCGTTCACGGTCAACAATTAACTTTAAAGCTACTGATTGAACACGTCCAGCTGACTTACCACCTGTTTTAGATTGCATTAATTTAGATAATCTAAAGCCGATAATACGGTCAAGCATTCTTCTAGTTTCCTGCGATTTTACTAAATTATCATCAATCTTTCTCGGATGCTTAAATGCTTCTATTACAGCAGGTTTAGTAATTTCATGAAACTCAATGCGATCATAATCTTTATCTTTTAATTTTAAAGTATCAAATAAATGCCATGAGATAGCCTCTCCTTCGCGGTCGGGATCGCTTGCTAGATATATTCTATTGGCTTCTTTCACATCTTTTTTTAATTCTTTAATAATACTAGATTTTCCTTTAATAGCAACATAATCTGGTTTAAAATCATTTTCCACATCGATTCCTAAACCATATTTACCTTTAGTTGAAAGGTCTCTAATATGTCCTTTACTAGATACTACTTTATAATCACTGCCTAAGTATTTTTCAATTGTTTTACTTTTAGCAGGGGACTCTACTATTACTAAGTTTTTCTTTTTTTCCATAACATCACTTTCTTTTTTATATTTTAATTTTATTATTTAATATTTTATTTCTCTTTTAGCCATTTTATTATACAAAAATGTCAAACGCTGTAATAGTAACATAGTATTTTTATCTTTTCAAGTAGCAAAATCAAAAAAAGCAAGTATTTTTTACTTACCTTTCTCTTCTTAAAAATTATTCGTTGCTTTTGTTACTGGCCGCCTCTTCAAAACTAGTATTACTATTTTCTAAAGTATCATCATTAGTTTTTAAGCCATTTTCTAAATAAGCAAAATAATTAGTCTTTATGGCCAAATTATCCATTTTCATTTCATTTTTAACTCTGGTATTAATACTTATTATTTCTTCATCAGTATACTTATCAGCACCAATATAATTTATTTTACCCTTAGTAGCATCATAATAAGCCTTATCAGTACGCCAAGACCCATCGGCAAATACTACAATTTCTTCATAAGAATCACTTAAAAGATCGGTACCACCATAAAGACGAGGATCATAATCTAAAGCAAATAGATTAGCAAGAGTTGGTAAAATATTAACAAAAGTTGTATAATCATCAAACTTTTTAGCCTCTAAGCTTGGATTATAAATAATAAATGGTGTTCTATCGGTATCGCCATTACTTGATGTATCATATTTAGCTATCTGGGCAAAAGCATCATCACTTAAACCATATGGATAATGATCAGCAAATAACATAATTACAGTATCTTCTAGTTTACCATTATCTTCTAATTCCTGTAGCAACTCGCCTATAGCATTATCAACTATCTTTAACTTCGACATATATCTTTTAGCCGTAATATCCCAATCTTCATCTTTATATAAATCTAAATACATATCACCGGTTTTACTAGAATTCTTATAAGTCATATGACTAGATACCGTTGTTAACCATGCCATATATTTATCTTCATCAATAAAGTGAGGTACAGCCTTTTCTATAAGCTCAACATCACTTGGCCAAGGTTGATATTCACTTCCTAATTTAATTCCTAATTTATTAACATCATAATAATTTTGACTGCCCATATTAGGATGATATATACTTCGGTAATAAAAGTGATCTGTATAATCATGATAACTACTCGTATGATAATTAGCCCTATTAAATAAGTTAAATAATGATTCATAATAAGTATTATCTTTATAAGTATTGATAGTACAAGTATTATTAATAGTATATAAAGAGGTTATTCCTGTCATTTCATTATTACCAGTCGAACAAGCATTTCTTGGGGAGAAAGCATTTTCCCAAGACCAACCATTATTATATAATTTAGCAAAGTTAGGAAAATATTCTGGATAATTCTTTAAAACATTACTACCCGATTCAATCATTAAAACAATTAAATTTTTTCCTTTAAACATCCCTGTATAATCATTTTTACTCGTAATTTCTTTACTCATAAAATAACTGTTTAAAGTTTTATAATCTTTATTAGTTTCTGTCTCTTGTAGGGCATCCCAAGCCGTATCATCAATAGTTCTACTATAATTAGTTACTTCCTTAGGTTCATATTTTGCAAATGTCTCCGCTGTTTGTTCATGTTTAATAACTAATGATTTAATATCTAAAAATTCATAACCTAAAAGTCCATATTGACTAACAGCAATATTTTGCATCGAAGGATTCTTATATAATTCTTTATTACTTACGATTTGCATTTTATCTTGCATGAAACTAAAATTAATTGTGCCATAATAAAGACCACAAGTAATAATAGTGACAAAAACAGTTATACAGCGAACCACATTATATTTATATTTTAAAGATTTATCAATAAACTTTTTATCTAAAAAGATAAAATATAAAACATATAAAATAGGTATTATAAAAAGCGTATAAAACCAAGGATTAAGACTCGTAAAAAAGTCGCCAATAAAATATTCGATAGCATGTGCCTGACTTGCTGTTCCTAAGGACATATAAGTACCTAAGTAATTATGCATTCCGCCTTGGGCTGTAAATAAGATTCCTAAAAGAAATAATAAAACGCAAACTATTATATTTGCATACTTTCGTTTTAAAAAACTAATAAGTAAAGAAATAATATTACTTAATATAATACATCCTAAAAAGATTCTTAAAACAGACCAATTAAAAACACTTAAACCCATAATTACTTTAAAAATTATTTCTAAAAGAAATATTCCCATAGTTAATAAACAACTATAACAAACCACTTTGTTGTTATAAATTTTTTTCATACTTTACTTCCTTTTTACTACATTATCAATTATACTTTTATTTAACCAAATTTTCTACTTAAAATTTCTTATTTTACATCCTTTGTTATAATTATTTTTTATATTTTTTAACTGGTCCATAACTAAAACGATAGTTATCCAAAGGACCATATTTTTCTAACATTTCTAAGTGAAACTTTGTTGGATAACCTTTATGTTTTTTAAAACCATACATTGGGTATAAATCATCTAACTCATCCATCATGTGATCTCTAGTTACTTTAGCAACGATGCTAGCAGCCGCAATAGAAGCTGAGGTAGCATCACCATGAATTATACTCGTACTAGGCATAGATAGATTTAAAGGCATTGCATCAATTAATACATGTTCAGGTTTTATTTTTAAAGAATTAATTGCCTCATACATAGCTAACTTAGTTGCTTCATATATATTTACTTCATCAATCGTTGCGGCATCAATCATTCCTACCCCATAACATATTGCATCTTTAATTATTTTAGGATATAACTCTTCTCTTTTTTTCTCACTTAATTTTTTGGAATCGTTTAAACCATCTAAATGGTAATTAATTGGTAATATAACTGCCGCTGCAACAACTGGACCAACTAAAGGACCACGACCTACTTCATCAACACCACAAATGAATTTTATTCCTTGTTTATATAGTTCTTTTTCATATTTTAAAAGGTCTATTTCTTTTTTCTTAAGTGTTTTTGTCTTCTTATTTGTATCTTTAGCTTTTTTAGTTAAAGTTTTCTTCGACTTAGCTGTATCTATATCACTTTCTTCGATTTTTTCTTGTTCTTTAGTTAACTCTTCTGTTTTTCTACTACTTTGTTTTTTCATAAATCTTCAACCTTATCAAATGTAATATTTTTTATTTTTTCTAATTTTATTTCATTAATTATATAGGTGCTTACTCTTCTATAATCAGCTTCGCCCCCTTTATTTAAAGCCCCAATTTTTCTAGCAATAACATTATAAGCTTCTTCAAAGTCATCTAAATTTTCTAAGTTATAGCGGCTACTTAGTATCTCTGGATAAAATTTTTCTAACTTTAAAAGAATATGGCAAGCTACTTTATCAAGAGGTAATATATCTTCTTTAATCGCACTCATACAAGCTAAATTTAAAGCCACTGTTTCTTGTTCTAACTTTGGCCATAATATACCTGGAGTATCTAAAATAACAATGTTACTATTAGTTTTTAACCATGTAAGACTTCTAGTAATACCCGGATTATTCCCAACTTTACTAACCTTTCTACCAGCAAGACGATTTATTAAGGTAGATTTACCAACATTAGGTATACCAAGAACACAGGCATGAATTAAGTTACTATTATTACCTTTAGTTTTCTTTTTATCTAGTTTTTCTTGCATAACCATATTTATTGTATTAACTAATTTTTTTAAATCATCCTTATTATCAGCATTAATAGCCACTACACTATATCCCTTATCAGTATAATACTTACTCCATTTTTTCGTATCATCACTATCCGCTAAATCAGATTTAGTCATTACTAAAATATGTGGTTTAGTTTTTAAGATATCTTCACTTCCGATTATTTTTGATGAATAAGGAATTCTTGCATCAACAAGTTCTAAAACTACATCGATTAAGTCTTTCTTTTCTTCTAACATTTTCTTTGTTTTAGCCATATGACCTGGATACCAGTTGATACTCGTTGATGGTAAATTTTTTGTATCTTCGTTCATTTTTTTATTTTTTCT
>ULOC01018824.1_pt1 | contig 25323 bp, 22 predicted proteins | sample 1952181 | NCBI WGS metagenome assembly ULOC01 (sample SAMEA4835592, study PRJEB28245) | human gut metagenome | biome: gut microbiome; material: fecal sample | place: Denmark | collected 2008
CTAACCTAATGTTTGTTAAGCTCTTTATAGAAATTTCATTCTAAAGGTTTGCTTTTACCTAATTTATTTGATAATTAGATTATCAATATTAGTATATTCATTATACAGCATTTTATTTATAAATTCAAGTATTTTTGCAGGTTTTATCATAAATAAAATTTGTTAGGTGATTATTGTTATTTGTAATAGAGTTTTAAAAAAATTTTTTTGAACATTAAAACAATTGTGTAATTAAAGCTTTAAATTCAAAATCACACAATTGAAGTTTATCACCTTGTTAACTACATTTTTACTATATATTTTTCCTTTATTTTTTTTAGGTTTTCTTCTAATATATTGCAACTTTTTAAGTATTCTTCTATGCTACCATATTTATTTTCTATATAATTGAACAACTTGCTCATCGTATCATAATTTGGATTAATTATTGGAAATATGTCTTTTTCTTTGACACTATTTGAAAAATTTATAATCATTTCTTTTAGAAACACCCCTGAAGCCAAATAATCTGCTATTATATCTTTTTCATTTACTCCTAAAAATTTTAAGATACACGCAGTAACAACCCCTGTTCTATCCTTGCCTGCATTGCAATAATAAATAATTCCACTTGTTGCAGTTGCCAATATTTCAAACACCTCTTTTATTTGTTCTTTTCCTTCTAGCATTTCAATATATGAATTCAAAACGTCATCTTTACTTTCTGGCAATCTACCATCTCCGTTTATTCTTATATGATAATACTTAAAACTATTATTATCTCTAAATATACTTTTTTTATTTATTATTTCATTATTACTTCTCAAGTCTATAATAGTAGTAAAATTCATGTGAATCAATTCTTCCATTTCCTTATTATCCAATTGATTTATATAATTACTCCTAATAATCATTCCTTCTTTTACGATTTCATTTTTTCCTACAGTATAGCCACCTATATCTCGCATATTTTCTACTTTATCTATAAAATATCTTCTCATTTTTTATTTCTTATCCTTTTTTACTTATTAGTATAATTTGTTTTAACTTTTAATAGCTTTTGCTTTTTGTATTTTTTTAAAGCATGTCGTATATTATTTGTGGATTTTTTCGTAGGTCGTATATTATTTCTTCTGTTGTCATTGGCGTTACTCTGTTTTTCATTAATAGTTTTAGTAAGTTTTCTATTATTTTTTCGTTGTTTGATAATCCACTTATTTTGCTCTTTTCTTTTGTTGTTATTTTTCCGTTCTTTTCTTCTTTTACTATTTCTATTCCATATTTTCTATTGCTTGTTTTTCCTATTAATATTTTTGTTACGTAGTATTTAATATCAATTTCTGAGTTTTGTTTTGCTTCCTCTAGTTCTAATGAATCTATTTTTGCAATACCATAAAGTTTCTTTGTGTCTAGCATAAGTCTTCTCCTCTTTTTGTTCTTTTTATGTATCTTTTATCATATATCAGAACTGGCAAAAAGGCAAGAACTTTCGTACGACTAGTTTTTACAGTTTTCGACATTAATTGACATTTTGATTTCTTGGTATATTTTTTCTTCTACATTTTCTTGTGCTACGCTCATTGCTTTTTCTCCCATTTGAGCAAGCTTTTCTTTGTCTTTTATCATGTTATTTATCTCATTGTTTAATCTTGTATATGTTAAGTTTTTGTCTTGTATAATTTCTGCTGATCCTACGTTTTTTAGCACCTGAGCATTATATTCTTGATGATTTTCTGTTGCAAATGGGAATGGTATGAATATTGCTGGTTTGCCAAGTATTGCAATTTCTGTTATTGTCATTGCTCCACTTCTACATACAACTAAATCAGAGATTTGCATTATTTCTTGCATATTATATATGTATGGCAATATTTTGGTGTTTCTTATATTGTCTATGTTTATTTGTTTGCTAGCTAACTGTTGTTTAATTTTTTCGTAGTTTTGTGCACCTGCTGACCAAATTATTTGGTAATTTTCGTTTAGATTGTTTTCTATTATTCCTAATAATGCTTGATTTATTGTTTTGGCCCCTTGACTTCCTCCAAACGTTAATATTGTTGGCAATTCTGGATTTAATCCCATTTCTTTTATTTTGTTTTTCTTTTCTTCTAATGATATATATGTTCTTTTTATTTTTGATGGATTTCCTGTTACTATTATTTTTTTTGCCTTAGGAAGTCTTGCTTTTGCTTCTTTAAATCCCAACAATATTTTCTTTGCATATTTTGATAATAACTTTACTGCCACTCCTGGGAATGCGTTGCTTTCGTGAAGTACAATTGGTATTTTTAATTTTTTTGCAGCTAATCCCACAGATACGCATATATAACCACCTGTTCCAATTACTACATCTGGTTTGAATTCCTTTAATATTTTTTTTGCTTCACTTATAGATTTGATTGTTTTGCAAAGTTTTTTTATGTTTTCTAGGTTTATTTTTCTGCTTATTCCATATGAGTTGATACATTTTAATTCGTATCCAGCCCTTGGAACTAAGTCTTTTTCTAATCCTCTATTTGTTCCTATGAATATTATTTTCGAATCCGGTTCTTTTTCCATTATTTTATTTGCTATTGCTATTCCCGGATTTATGTGTCCACCTGTTCCTGCTGCCGCTATTACTGCTTTCATTTTTTTGTTTCCTTTCTTAACGATATTTTCGCCCAAGAAGGAGCGTCCCTCTTGGGCGAGTTTTTAGACTTTCGCACCTGCTCTTGATATATTTAACAAGATTCCCACTGACGATAGTAAAATTACTAACGCAGTTCCACCATAACTAAAGAATGGAAGAGCCATTCCAGTTGTTGGGATTGATGCTGTTACAACTGCTATATTGATAATTGCTTGTATTGCAACTAGTGTGGTTATTCCCACAGCAATTAAGCTTCCAAACATGTCTGGTGCTTTCATTGCTATTACTATTCCTCTCCAAACAAATACTGCAAATAAAGCGATTATTGCTATGCACCCTACAAATCCTAGTTCTTCTGCTATTATTGCGAAGATAAAGTCATTTTGTGGTTCTGGTATGTATAAATATTTTTGTTTGCTATTGCCTAGTCCTACGCCAAATAGTCCCCCTGAACCAATGGCATATAAACTTTGTATCATTTGATAACCTGTTCCTGTTGCGTCTGACCAAGGATCAAAGAATACTTTTATTCTGTCCAATCTAAAACTATCTGAAGTTCCGGCTACACCTTTTATTTGGTCTATTTTTCCTTTTAATAGCAATAATGTTAGTCCTGCTCCTCCTGCAAGACCAGCCCAAACAAAGTGTAGTATTCTAACTCCAGCCATTAACATCATTACAAATGTTATTACTGATATTACTAAAGATACACTTAAGTGGTTTTGAATTCTGTATAATATTGCTACTGGTATAGCTAAGAAGATTAAAGGTTTAAAGAATCCTCTCCAAAAGTCTTTTAGCTCGCTTTTATGATCTGATAAATAACCTGCATAAAATATTATAAGTCCTATTTTTGTAATTTCTGATGGTTGAAATTGTCCAAGACCTTTTATTTCAATCCATCTAAGTGCTCCATTTACTTCTTTTCCTAAATGTGGTACTAATACTAGTAATAGCACTAATACTGACACTACATATACGCCCCAATAGTATTTTTTATAGAATCGATAATCTATTTTTGAAACAAATAGCATTGCTATTATTCCAAAAACTGCAAACCCAAACTGTTTTATGAAATATGTATAACTGCTTCCTGTTTTTGATAGTGCCGAAGGAGCGCTTGCTGATAAAACCATAACAACTCCTAGAGATACAAGTATCAATACAGTTATTACTAATACATAATCCATTTTATTGTTTAGAAATTTTGAGAATTTTTTTGTCTTTTTTTCTTCTCTGTTTTGCATTTGTTCTTCCTTCCTCTTTATTTTTTAGATTGCCATTATGCCTATAACACATGCAATTAAGGTTACAATACTAAACACTGATACTATTGTATTTTCGTTCCATCCTGATAATTCAAAGTGGTGATGCAATGGTGCCATTTTGAATACTCTTTTTTTAGTTCTCTTGTAATGAGCTACTTGTATTATGTCTGATAATGTTTCTAATACTGGTACTATTGCTATTATTAGTAGTAATAGTGGTACTTTTAGATATATTGCCATTACTGACACAGCTCCACCTAGTAGAAGCGAGCCTGTGTCTCCCATAAATATTTTTGCTGGATGCAAATTAAATAATAAGAATGCTAAGCATATTCCTATTAAGCTTGCTCCAAATACAACTATTTCTTTTACTCCTGTTACTATTCCAATTACAGTTAAGCAAGTTAATATTATTGTTGTAACTGATGTGCTTAATCCATCTATTCCATCTGTTAAGTTTATTGCATTAGTTGTTGCAAGCATTACTACTATTGAAAATGGAATATATAACCATATTGGCATTGTAACTGTTGTTTTTGCAAATGGGATTATTATATCTGTTCCTGCTCCCATTACTTTGATTAAATACACTATAAAAACTGTCGCTACTATTAGCAATCCTAACATTTTGTATCTTGGTTTAAGGCCTTCTGTATTTTTTAATACTACTTTTTTAAAGTCATCTATAAATCCTACTAATCCAAATCCTAGTACTGCTATTAATATTGGTAAGAAGTTTTTTGCCATTGATTGTGCTTCTTGCGCGTCTTTTCTAATGTAACCTAAGTAGACAACTCCTCCCATTATTACAAGAGAAATCATCATAATTATTCCGCCCATTGTTGGTGTTCCCTTCTTTTTAAGATGGGACTTTGGACCTTCTTCTCTTTCACTTTGACCTATTTTTCTTTTTCTTAATATTGGTATTATTATTAATGAAATTACAAATGCTACTGAAAAAGCTAGCAAAAGTATTTTTATATGATATTCCATTTCTTCCTCCTAATTTATATTTCTCCTTTGATTATCTTATTAACTATTTCCCTTTCATCAAAAGGATGTTTTACTCCTTTAATTTCTTGGTATGGTTCATGGCCTTTTCCTGCCAAAATAATTATGTCTTTCTTGTTTGCCATTTCTATTGCATGTCTTATTGCTTCTACTCTATCTACTATACATGTATATTTGCCTTTTGTCTTTTTAATTCCTTCTTCTATCTGATTAACTATTTCTTGTGGGTCTTCATCTCTTGGATTATCAGATGTTATTATTGTATAGTCTGCAATTTTTCCTGATATTTCTCCCATTGCAGGTCTTTTTGCAGAATCTCTATTTCCCCCACAACCAAATACAGAAATTACTCTTCCTCTTGTATATGCTTTTGCTGCACTTAGAATGTTTTTCAAACTGTCTGGTGTATGAGCAAAATCTATCATTATTGTTAGCTCTTTGTCATTGTTTACAAGTTCTGATCTTCCTGGCACACGAACTTCTAGCAAAGCTTCTTTTATTGCTTCTGCTGAACATCCAAGCTTTGTTGTAACGCTAATTGCAGCCAAGCTGTTATACACGCTGAATCTTCCTGGTATTCCTACCTTTACTCTTTCATTTCTATTATCTATTTTTACTTTGAAGTCCACATATGAATTTGTTATTGTTATGTCTTTTGCCAACAAATCGCATGTATTGTCAATTCCATATGTTTTTATGTCACAGTCTGGAACTAGTCTTGGTATTCTGCTACCTTGAATGTCATCTGCATTTATAAATCCTGTTTTGCACATTTTGAATAATTTTAGCTTTGAATTAAAGTAATCTTCCATTGATGGATGTTCTTTTGGGCTTATATGGTCTTCTGACAAGTTTGTAAATACAGCCATATCAAATTGACATCCTGTAACTCTATGCAATTTTAAGCTTTGCGAAGATACTTCCATTACCACTACTTTGCAACCTTGTTCTGCCATTTGAGCAAATTCCTTTTGTAATTCTATACTTTCAGGAGTTGTTCTTGTATTTTCCCTTAACATCTCGTTTCCTATGTAAGTTGCGATTGTTCCTACCAATCCTGTTTTTATTCCTTGCTTTTCTAATATTGCTTTTATCATATATGTTGTAGTTGTTTTTCCCTTTGTGCCTGTTATTCCCACTAGTTTGAATTTACGTGATGGATTGTCGTAAAAATTGCACGCACAAATTGCCATGGACTCTCTTATCTCTGGCACTACAATTAATGTTACATCTTCTGGTATGCTTAGGCTTTTAAAATCTGTTGTTTCGTCCACAACAATAACTTTTGCACCTTTTTCTATTGCAGAAGGTATAAATTGTGTGCCATCTAAAGTAAATCCTTTAATTGCGAAAAACATGCTTCCTTCTACTACATTTCTTGAATCATTTTCTATTGTAGTTATTTCTCTGTCTATTTCTCCTTTTGCTTTGATTTTTTCTAGTCCTGCTAGTATTTGTTTTAAATTCATATTTTATCATTCCTTCCATGCCTTTAGGCTGGTAATTTTAACATATAGCAATTACTATTTTTGTCAATTTCCCTTTTATTATATAATTAAAAAATGATTTTGTATAGGGTTTTATAATTTTTTTCATAATAATTCTTATTTCTTCTTTACATATTTATTATTAATTTGTTGTTTTATTCATTTTATGGATTAATTTTCCAGATTTCACATTTTATGTTTACTTTTTTACTTTTCTGTGATATACTAGAATATATTAAAATATGAAAGGAGTGCATGGTAGTGTTGAGATTTGAGCGGCTTCCCGAGCCCTTGGACCCTTCTAAGGAATACCTTGTGCTGACTCAGGAAGAGTATTCTTCTAAATTCCACTTGGTTATACTCAGTGGAGACCAGCAGAGATTCCTTGGAGAGTTTTCGCTTTCACATTTTCAGTACAAACATGACATCCTGACAGCTCTTCGAATTGCTGTCACGGACATTCTGAACAAAGCCAGCCCTCAGATAAATTTGAAACCCTCTTCGTGGTTTGTCATTTATTTTGCGGGCCACCACAATCTTTTGTGGTGTAGCAAGGAATTCGAGTCCAAGATGAAGAGGTTGTCTATGTTCAACCTCAACAATAAGGGCCTCGCATTCATGCTGGAAGGAACAAAATTCGAATAAAGCATTTCCAAGCAAACCTTTTCCCCTGTCAGATTTATTCTGACAGGGGATTTCTTTTTTTATATTTCCATTTGCTTTCCTAAGAAGTTAGCTGCTGACTGAGCTACTTTTTGCTCTACTTCTGACATCTTAGTTTTTGAATCTTTTGATAATAAAATAACACTTCCTATTGTATTTCCATCTGATATTATTGGATATATTACTTGAGAATTATATATTCTATCTTTATTTTCGTTTTGCGTAATTGGCACTGATAAATCATTGTTTTCTTTGCTTATATATTGCTCTTTGTCTTCCATTATTCTTTCTAGTTCATTACTTACTTCTTTTTCTAGCCACTCTTTTTTTGATGCTCCTGATATTGCAATAACTGTATCTTTGTCTGTTATGCAAGCTATATGTCCAGTTGTTTTGTTTAAAGTTTCAGCATATTCAGTTGCAAATTCTGAAAGTTCCCCAATAGGCGAGTATTTCTTTAAAATAACTTCACCTTCTTTATCTGTAAAGATTTCTAGCGGATCTCCCTCTTTTATTCTTAATGTTCTTCTTATCTCCTTTGGAATAACAACTCTGCCTAAGTCATCTATTCTTCTTACTACGCCCGTTGCTTTCATCCTCTTCCTCCTCATTTTAATAAATAATTTTTATATTTTTATTATTACAAATAAGGAAAAAATTATTCATTTTTATTAAATTTTGTTTATAACAAAAAAGTACCCAATTTTCATTGGATACTTTGATTTTACTCTGATATTTTTTCTTCTTTATAGTTGTTTAGAATATTTCCTAGCTCTTTAGCGAATTCTTCTATCATTACAGTTTTTATTGTTGGGCATTTTCCATCAACATAGTCTTCCATAATTCGTTTTAATTTTGTAATATTTGGAACTTCTGGTTCTATTTCCTTTTTATTATGTTTTGCTCTTTCTGCTAGCATTTCTCTTATTGATACTATGTCTTCATTGCTTGCACACGATATTCTCTGGAACATTTGGAATGGATCATAATATTTGAATATTGGAATATTGCTACATTCCTTTGCAAATTTATCATAAAATATCTCCATTTTCATTGGTATACATTTGAATATTTCGTCTGCTTTTTCTTTATACATTTTGTCTTTTAACTTAGCATTTATATCATTAAATCTGTCGATCATGTTTTTCATTTCAGGGCCAGCATCTTCTGTTGCAATTTGAGATAACTCTTCTTCTGCATTATCACAATATTCTGATGTTATTGATGCTATATTCATTCCATTTAAGAAAACACTTTCTAATGTTGTAATATCATAATCTATTAGGTGTTTTTCTATGAAATAACTAAAATATGCAAATATTTTTACCATTTCAACAGGTTTTATTTTTCCGTTTTTTACATCTTCTAAAACTTGATCTATAACAGCTGGGAATTGATCATCTGAAATTTTCCAATACTCCTCGGTTAGTAGTCTCTTATATCCTGGAAGCTTGTCTGTATCTACTGTGTTTCTAATAACTTCCATGTTGTCTTTAAATATTTTCATATCAAATATTCTTGTGCGTACATAATATTCTATAAATTTAAAGAATCTATATTCTACTTTGAAGTTGTAATAATACGTGTTATCAAATTCTTTAATGTAGAATTGTCTATTATCCATGAACACTCTTGAAGATACAAGAATTGCTCTATATTCTTCATTGCTCATTATATTTTTGAATTTGTCTTTTGTAACTTTTCCTGCTTTAATTTCAAATGATATAGCTATTGTAAATATTAGCATTGTTTGCAATATTCTGTTGTTTGTGTTTGGGTAATCTTTGTTTACCATGTCAAATATTTTTTTGAAGTCATTTAGTGCATGTTTTAGAATTCTTAAGTTTCTTGTTCCACTCTTATTAAATGTTGAAGTTATAAAATGTGAGTTTTCTCTTAAAAATCTTATTAATTCTGGATATCTCTCATATCTCATTAACAAACCATTTATTATATAAGTGAATTCTGGCGCATATTCAAAGGTCTCTCCTATAAGTTTTTCTTTGATTCGCTCATAATCGTTTGCCTTATCAAATACATATTCTATTGTATCTTGAATTCTTTGCACCATTGGCTCGTCTGTTTTTATGTTCAATTTATTTTCTTTGTCTAGCAAATATGTTGCTATAAATGTTTTCATTTCTAGGTTGCTACTTTTTAGTTTTGTAGCCAGTTCTTTTTCATTACATATTATTATTGTTTTTATATGGTCATGCTCAACAAAATTGTTGATATAACCTAATATATCTATAACATCAACATTTGCTCTTTCCAAGTCATCAAAGCATAACACTTTGTCTTCTGTTGAGAAAAATTCTTCATAATTGATTTTATCTCCATTTTGCGTTACTCCAAAGAAGTTTGCCATGTCAAGACCTGTTTTAGCATATTCAGGAATTACTTTCTCGCCTTTTGCACCCATATATTTTTTCAAGTTTTTGTCCATTAGCTGGGTAGTTTCTATAAATATTTTTTTGCTAATTTCTTCTAGATTTGATATTCCATATAATGACATATATATTGTAGTATATTTTTTGCCATTGACTTGCATCGTTTCTATTTTGTTTCTAATTTTGTGATTCCAAAAGTAAGTTTTTCCGCTTCCCCACTCACCATTTATCATTATTGCATAATCTGTGTAATCTGCTCTAATATAATCCAAAATGCTTTCAACTAAATCATCCATTGTTATTTCTCCTTTCGCTTTAATCTTTTGCTATTGTAAAAATACTAATTTTATTATTTCCAATTGTTTTTATTATTTTAGCACATTCATTTGCTGTTGTTCCTGTTGTAAACACATCATCAAATATTAAGATTTTCTGGTCTTGTATGTTTATTTCTTTTTTCAACTTATATGCATTCTCCAAGTTTTTCAACCTTTGAGCTTTATTTAAAGTACTCTGTGGAACTGCATTTTTCGTTTTTTCTAATATGTTTAAATATTTCAAATTTTTAATATTTTTTGATATTTCTTTTGCAATTAGTTCCGTTTGGTTATAGCCTCTTTCTTTTTTTCTTGACTTATTTAATGGAACTGGAATTATTATATCATAAGATTTTAAAATGTCATATATTTTTTTATTATTTATTAAAATCTTTGTAAAAGTTTTATAATAATATGGTTTGTTTCTAAATTTATATTCAATGATTTGTTCTCTGATTGGTTCTTCATATTTGAACAAATATATATGTGATTCAAAATTTTTGTTCAGATACTTGTCTATTCTAGCCTTTTCGCAGTTTTGCATCTTTTTTAAACATTCTTTGCATACACTTTCTAAGCTTGTTTGTCCACAAAATGCACACACTGGCGGAAAAATTGCATTAATTATTTTTTCTAATATCTCTATTTTGAAAACTCCTTTTTGCTTTTCATTATATCTCATATTGTGCAATTTTTCAAAGAAAATCGTACTTCAAATTTCGACATAAAACTCTCGCTGTTTTTGTTTAAAGTTAAAAATAACGACAGCTTTTTTAACAAACTGCCGTTATTATTTTTATTGCTTTTTTATTTTTGGTTTTGCTATTAAAGAAGCAATGTATCCAAAGAATATTGCTGCCGCAATTCCTCCTGCTGATGCTTTTACTCCTCCTGTAAAAGCTCCCAATAGTCCGCTCTCTTTTACCGCTTCTATACTACCTTTTGCAAGATTTGCTCCAAATCCAGTAAGTGGAACTGTTGCCCCTGCTCCAGCAAAGTCTATTAAACATTTATACACACCTAGTCCACCAAGTATTGCTCCTGTTGTTACAAATATTACTAGTATTTTTGCTGGCGTTAGTTTAGTCTTATCTAATAGTATTTGACCTATTATACATATTGCCCCTCCAACAACAAAACATTTCAGTATTTGCATCCAATCAATGCTCTGTATAAAACTCATAACTTTACATCTCCTAACTTTAAATCTCTATGGATATTGCGTGTGCAATTCCTGGTATTGTTTCTCCTTGTTGCATACTTGTCGAATTCATTAGTGCCCCTGTTGCAATTAATAATATTTTCTTCATTTTCTTCTCTTTTAATTGCTTATAAAAATATCCTGAAAATACTGTTGCTATACAAGCACATCCACTTCCGCCTGAATGTGTATCTTGTTTTTGCTTATCAAACATTAATACTCCGCAATCATCATAATTTGCATTTATATTATATCCTTTTGTTTGAGCCATTTCTTGCAATATTTCTTTTCCTATATATCCTAAGTCTCCTGTTATTATTGCATCATAATAGCTTGGCTTTCTGCCTGTATCTTGAAGATGCGTAACCAAAGTGTCTAATGCAGCGGGTGCCATTGCAGCTCCCATATTGTTTGCATCTTTTATTCCCATATCAACTATTTTTCCTGGTGTGATGTTTGTTATATATGGTCCATCTCCTGTGCTGGATAAAACTGCAGCCCCCGCACCCGTTACTGTCCATTGTGCTGTCGGGGTTCTCTGTGTTCCTAACTCTAGTGGAAATCTAAATTGTTTCTCCGCACTACAAAAGTGACTCGATGTAGCGCATATTACATTATTTGCTCCTCCACCTTCTAGAAATACTGAACCTAGACACATACTTTCTACAAATGTTGAACAAGCTCCAAATACTCCAAAATATGGAATGTTTGTATCTCTTAATCCAAAGTCACTTGATATACATTGATTTAATAAATCTCCTGCAAAACAATAATCTATATCTGTATTTGATAGATTTGCTCTTGCTATTGCTAGATTTACTGTTTCTTTTATTATTTTACTTTCTGCTTTTTCCCAAGATTTTTCTCCCCAGAACTCATCTTCTAAGCATTTGTCAAAATATTTTGCCATTGGTCCCTCTGCCTCTTTTGGGCCGACTATTGATGCTGTTCCTATAATAACTGGTGGGGCATCAAAACTTATTGTTTGTTTACCTATTTTTTTCAAAGTTCTTCCCTCCTATTTAGAATAATGTAGCAATTATTCCTATGATTACTGATGTTGAAATTCCGAATACTAACACAGGTCCTGCTACTGTAAACATTTTTCCGCCAACGCCCATAACATATCCTTCTGATTTATATTCTATAGCTGGCGACACTATTGAGTTTGCAAATCCTGTAATTGGAACCAGTGAACCCGCTCCCGCAAATTTTCCTATTCTATTGAAAACGTTGAGTCCTGTTAATATTGCTGATATTGCAATTAGCGCGATTGAAGCAACTGTTGATGCCGATGTGTTGTCCATTCCTCTGTACATGCAGTAATCTATTATAATTTGTCCTAATACGCAAATTAATCCTCCTACCCAAAAAGCGTTAAAACAATTTTTCACTATTGGAGAATTTGGCGATTTTTTATCTACGTAGTCACTATATTGTTTTTGTGTTTGAATTTGTTCCATACTTCCCTCCTATTTTCTGTCTCTATCAATCATAAATGTTAAGTCTAAGTCCACATAGTATTCGCTTATTTTGTCTCCATTTATTTTTGCCTTTTGTTCTATAATTTTTACTCCTGTTAAATAATCCAACGTTTTAGATGCTTCGGCAATTGTTTTTACTATTGCATCCTTCCAAGATACTTTTGATGTACCTGTTATCATTAAGTGTTTTTCCATACAAAATAACCTCCATTTTTATTTGTTAAAAATATCTTTTCCTTTTTTAGATAAATTATGCAATAAAAAAAGCTAACAACCTTTTAAAGTTGTTAGCTACTATTTTTAATATTACGCTCCTATTTCGTTATATGTTAATTCAAAATTATAATTTCCATTTGAATCATCCATATAATTGAAATTTTCGTAGTCTTCTAGATTGTCATAACTATCTAATGATGATTGCATCATATTAATATATGATAATATTACACTCATTATTCCACCGTCTATTCCATTTTGCACGTCTTCTAGTATTTTTTCCATTTTATTTTGATTTACTTTTTGTATTTCTTCTATTATTGCTGGCACTAGTGATTGGATTTCTTCTGTCTTTAATTTGTTGAATACTACTGCGTTGCTATCATTTAATTCTGTAACATTTACTGTTTTGAATGTTATTGAATTTTTTAGTTCTATTGCTAATTGTGTTTCTGAATTTTCTAATAATTCTATCTTATATGATTCATTTACATTACTTGATAACATGTTGTTTATGTCTAATGTTGCAATAATTGTACTGTCTCCTACATTTACGTTAGCAATATATTGGCATTCGTTGTCTGTAATTTGTTTTGTTAATTTAACATTTATTGTTTCTGTTTGTAATCCTGATTGATTATCTGAACCTACTATTGTTATATCATTTGATGGCATTGTTACTTCTGCTTTAATTGCTATTTCATCAGAATTTGTGATTGCTAAGTTGACTAATATTTTTTGGTCTCCTTCTTTTATCTCTACTGTTGCTGTGTTGTCTTCTCCAACTGATATTTGCATAGTAAACTCTGAAAAATCTGTGTCTTCAAGTTCATTAATACTGCTATCTATATCATCTTGATATTCTCTTATATTGTCTGATGTTTCTAGCATGTTTAACATCACTTGTTCACTTCTCATTTCTTCTAAAACAGTCATTAATATTGTTTTTACTTTGTCTCCGCTTAAAGAAAGAATGTATTTATTGTTTTCTCCCTTCTCTTTGCTGAAGTCTGCATCTGAAAGTTTTGCTTTAACTACTTCTAGATATTTTGTTCTTAACTCTTTTAGTTGCTCTGGTGTTAAAGTGTTTTTGTAATTTTCTATATCTATTTTATTTGGTATTTTGTCTAAGTCTGTTATTCCAACTTTTTTTGCAAAGTCTTTTAGATTTGAATTTTCTATTGCTACATATTTGTCAACAACTTCTTTTGAACCAAATGCGTATGTTTCATTGTTTTTTATAAGATTGAAAGAAAATTTTTGACTATTTGAGTAGTTTAGATCTATATTTTGTTCTGCCTTTTTGTTATCATGATCGACTGCACCTTTTAGGGCCAATATTGTTTCATATTGTGAGTTGTCATTTCCTATATTTAAATTTACATTTAATTTTGTGTCATTTTCATAGTTTTGATTTTGTTTCTTTTGGTAATATGTCTTTGTGTTTCCACTTTCTAAAAATTGTCCTAATGCAGAAGTTGTTCTTCCTCCATATTTTGCAAATAATTCAGCATCTGTCTTTAATAAATCTGTTCCAAAATATACATATGCTAAAGCTCCTCCTATTATTAGTAATATTACTAATGTTATGATTAATCCTTTTATCAGTTTTTTATTTCCCATTTTACTTTCTCCTTATTACATTTAAAATTTCTTTTGCGTCTAATTCGCATTCGGTTTCTTCACCTGTTGCCATTTCTTTAACTTTGACTTTGTTTGTTTCTATTTCATTATCCCCTATAACAACAACATATGGGATTTCCAACTTGTCAGCATATTTCATTTTTGCCTTTATTTTCTTGTTGTTTAGATAAATTTCCGTGTTTACTTTTAGTTTTCTTAACTCTGTTCCTAATTCTAATGGCACTGACATATTTTCTGTCATTGGAATTATTAGTATGTCTGAAATTGATTTTTTGTCAGCCTTTATTATGTTTAGTTCGTTTAACTTGTAGAATAATCTTGTTAGTCCTATTGAAACACCCACTCCTGGAAGCTTTTTGTCTGTATAGTTTTCTGCTAAATTCTCATATCTTCCTCCTGAGCAAACGCTTCCAAGTTCTCTGTAATCATTCAAAAATGTTTCATATACAGTTCCTGTATAGTAATCAAGTCCTCTTGCTATTGTTAAGTCTATTGCAAAATTTTCTTCTGGCATTTTGAATAATCTTATATATTTAACTACTTCTTTTAATTCTTCTACACCTTTTAGATACTTTTCGTTAGATATATTTAAGGCTTCTAATTTTTGCAATACTTCGTCTGTTGAACCTTTTATCTGTATAAATTCTATTATTTTATCAGTAACTTCACTTAACACTCCTAGTTTGGAAATTTCCGCTTTTACTGCTTCTACTCCTATCTTGTCTAGCTTATCCACGATTCTCATGATTTCAACTGAATTTTCTTCTTGTCCTAAACTTTCATATAATCCATTTAAGATTTTTCTGTTATTTATTTTTATTGCAAAATCATTGAATCCTAGATTTTTAAAAGTTGTTGCTATCACAACAGGAAGCTCTGCATCATTTATTATATCAAGTGTTTCGTCTCCGATAATGTCTATATCACATTGATAAAATTCTCTATATCTTCCTTTTTGTACTTTTTCTCCTCTATATACTTTCCCTATTTGATATCTTCTAAATGGGAAGCTCAAATTTCCATAGTTTTTTGCTACATATTTTGCAAGTGGGACAGTTAAATCAAATCTAAGTGCTAAATTTGTGTCACCTTTTTCAAATTTATAAATTTGCTTTGCCGTTTCTCCCCCTGTTTTTGCCAATAATACATCTGCAAGTTCTATTATTGGAGTATCTATTGGTAAAAATCCAAAAGTTCTGTATGATTCTTCTATTGCTTGTTTCATTTGATCAAACAAAATCTGCTCATTTGGTAATAATTCCATAAAGCCCGGTAATGTTCTTGGTTCTGTTTTCGCCATAATTTTTCCTCCTTTCTAATATTCTCTTGGTTTAAGTTCTAAATAAATTGGTTTTTCTTCTTTTATTAACGTAGATTTTCCATGTCCTGGATATACTATTGTTTCATCAGGTAATATCATCAATTTATTACAAATCGATTTAATTATACTCTCAAAAGAGCTTGTTGGCAAGTCTGTTCTTCCCCATGCTCCTCTAAATAGTGTATCTCCTGAAAAAAGTAGATTTTCTTCTTTACAATATAGACAACTACTTCCTTTTGTGTGTCCAGGTGTATGTATCACCTTGAACTCTAAATTGCCAATATGTATTAGGTCATCTTCATCCACTCTCGAATCCGCTTCCAGTTCTATATCTCCCATATTTATGCATTCACTCAAATTTATGTTTTCATTTTTTAATCCTTCTGCATCATCTCTATATATAAGTATTTTTCCACCTTTTTTGTTTTTTATTTCTGTAATTGCTCCTATATGGTCTGCGTGACAGTGTGTTAAATAAATGTATTTTAATTTTGCCTCCAAAATATTCAACATCTCTATTATTTTATTTGCTTCTCCACCAGGATCAATTACAAGCGTTTCTTTTGTTTCTTCATCTGTTACAATATAACAATTAGTTGGCTCTCCTACACTTGTTTCTACCTTTAGTCTTTTTAATATCATCTGTTTTACTTCCTTTTATTTATTTCTTTTTACATCATACACACTATCAATTTTTCTTAGTGCTTTTAGCACACTATTTAATTGAGCTATGTTATTTACTTCTATTGTAAGTTCTGTAATTACTATTCTTTCTTTTGAAACTTTTGAGTTCACAGCCATTAATGGTGCTTTTTCCGCTGTTACAGTCGAAATTATATCAGCTAATAAACCTTCTCTATCATTAGAAAACATTACAATGTCTACATTATAACTTGATGGCTCATCTGTATACCAAGATACATCTATCATTCTGTTTTCTTCTTCAAATAGATCTTTTACATTCTTGCAATCTTTTCTATGTACAGATACTCCTCTGCCTTTTGTTATATAACCTACAATTTCGTCTCCTGGTACTGGGTTACAACATTTTGAAAGTCTAACTAAACAGTTGTCAATTCCTTTTACTATTATACCACTTGATGAAGGTTTGTCTTCTTTTGTTTTCTTTAGTTCTTCAATTTTTTCTTCTATATTTTCTTCTTTATTAACTTTTCTATATTCCTCTAGTACTCTTGAAACAATTTTTCCTGCTGTTATTGTTCCAAATCCAATACTAGCATACATGTCGTCTAAAGAATTAAATTTATATCTATTTACAGTTACTTCTACAAACTCCGGTTTAAATAGTTCTTGATAACTCATTCCTATTCTCTTGACTTCTCTCTCTAGCGCATCTTTTCCCTTTGCAATATTAGCTTCTCTCTCATTTTTCTTAAACCATTGTTGAATGCGGGTTTTAGCTGTACTACTTTTTATAAATTTTAGCCAATCTCTACTTGGTCCTTTTGATTTATCTGATGTAACTATTTCTACAATATCACCATTCTTTAACTTAGTTACTATTGGCATCATCTTGCTGTTGATTTTGCAACCAGTCATATGATTACCGATTTCAGCATGTATTGCATATGCAAAATCTATTGGTGTTGCTCCATTTGGAAGAACAAGTATTTTTCCTTTTGGAGTAAATACATATACTTCATCCTCAAATAATTCTGTCTTTAATGTGTTTAAGAATTCTTGTGGATCTTGCATATCTTTTTGCCATTCTAGTGTTTCTCTAAGCCAAGATAATTTATCTTCTTCTACTGTTACATTTGCTTTTTTGCCACCTAAGAAACTTGCCTCTTTGTAAGCCCAATGTGCCGCGATACCATATTCTGCAATTCTATGCATATCCCAAGTTCTTATTTGAACCTCAAAAGGTGTTCCTTTTGGTCCAATCAATGTTGTATGCAATGATTGATACATATTTGGTTTTGGTACTGATATATAATCTTTAAACCTTCCGGGCATTGGATTGTATAATTCATGTACAACTCCTAGCGCAGCATAACAGTCTTTTACAGAGTTTACTATTATTCTTAAAGCAAACAAATCATATATTTGGTCTAATGTTTTGTTATCTCTTTGCATTTTTCTGTATATACTGTATAAATGCTTTGCTCTTCCTGTTATTTCAGCAACTATCTTTTGTTTCTTTAGTTCAACTTTTATTTCTTGCATTATCTGGTCTATAAACTTAAGTCTTTCTTCTCTTTTTTTATCTATACCTTCTACTAATTCTCTATAATCTTCTGGATATAAATATTTAAAAGACAAATCTTCAAGCTCCCATTTTAGAGAATACATACCTAATCTATTTGCAAGTGGTGCATATAAATCCATAGTTTCTCTAGCATTTGCTATTTGTCTATCTCTTGTAAGATATTTTAATGTTCTCATATTATGAAGTCTATCTGCTAGCTTTATTAGTATTACCCTTATGTCTTTACCCATTGCCAAGAACATTTTTCTGTAGTTCTCTACTTGTTGTTCTTGCTCACTTGTATAATTTAATTTGCTTAATTTTGTAACACCATCAACCATTTCTGCAATCTCTGGTGAGAATTCTTTTGCAATGTCTTCTAATGTTACATCTGTGTCTTCTATAACATCATGTAAAAGTGCTGCACAAATTGTGCTATGATCTAATCCTAATGTTGATAAAATATATGCAACTTGTATTGGATGAATTATGTATGGCTCTCCCGACCTTCTTAATTGATCTTTATGCTTATCTTTTGCAAACTCATATGCTCTTTTTATTAATTTTAAATCTGCTCTTCTATTTGATTTTTTTACTGTTTCTAAAACTTCTTCTATTGTGTGATTTATATTTTCAGACATTTAGTTTCACCTCCTAATCATATGCTGTGTCTTATGTCTTTTAAATTGATTTGCATTTTTTCTGTTCCGTTATAACTGTTTAGTTCTAATCCACCAATTATGTCTATTTTATCTTCTATTGTATATTTATCAGCAATATTTCCCATATTGAAACCTATTGCATCTATATATTTATTATCATCTTTCAAAAATAATTTTAGATGTTTCCCTTCTGACAGAGCTCTAATAGACGATATTTTCAGACCACTTATTTGAAATAATGGTACTCTATTTCCTTCTCCAAAAGGTTCTAGTAAGCTTAGTTCTTCCACATCTTTAATTGATATATCTTGTAATTGTATCTTTTCATCAACTTGTATTTCTGGTACTATTTCTGAAATATTCTTGCTTTTTGCATATTCTTCTATATCATCTTTGAATTTTTGAAAGTTATCTTTTTGTATAGTTATTCCAATAGCCATACTATGACCACCAAATTGTTCTATATATCTATTACAGTTTTCTAAAGCTTCGTGCAAGTCAAAACCTGGAATGCTTCTTCCTGAACCTTTTGCTTTTTCATCCTCAAAACATAATAATATACTTGGTTTTGAATACATATCTGTTATTTTAGAAGATACTATTCCTATAACTCCGTGATGCCAATTTTCCTTTCCAAGTATTATACAAGGTGCATTTTGTTCTTCCGGATCTTCTAGCATTTTAATAGCTTCATCTGAAATTCTTTTTTCTATCTCTTGTCTTTTTACGTTGCACTCATTTAGCTCATCTGTTAATTTTCTTGCTTGTTCTATATTATTCGTTAAAAACAAATCAAGTGCTTTCCTAGCTTGTCCCATTCGTCCACAAGCGTTCACTCTTGGCGCTATTCCAAAAGATATTGTATTAGAATCAATTTTTTTATATCCGATACTTGCTAGTAAACATCTTAATCCTACATTCTTTGTTTGTTTTACTAGTTTTATTCCTAGTTTTGCAATAGTTCTGTTTTCGTTTACTAAAGGAACTATATCTGATATTGTTCCAATACATACTATGTCCAAATATTTTAAATAAGCTTCTTCTGGAAGTCCCATCTTCATTGATAATGCTTGTATTAATTTAAATGCAACTCCAACTCCTGCAAGTTCACTAAATGGATATTTATTGTCTTTTCTTTTACAGTCAACTACTGCTATGGTGTTTGGAATTTCTGTTCCTGGTTCGTGATGATCTGTAACAACCACGTCCATATTTAGCTCTTTTGCAAATTCTACTTCTTTTCCCGCTGTAATTCCACAGTCTACTGTTATTATAAGATTTGTCTTATTTTCAGCAATACTTTTTATTGCATTTTGATTTAATCCATATCCTTCATTTATTCTATCCGGTATGTATATATCTGGCTTTACGCCTCTCTCTTCTAAAAATCTTGATAATACTGTACTACTAGTAATTCCATCAACATCATAATCTCCATATATAGTAATCTTTTCTTTATTATTGATAGCTTTTACTATTCTTTCTACTGCCTTTTCCATATCGGGCATCAAAAAAGGATCGTAAAAATCTTTTCTAGTGGGATTTAAAAATATCTCTATTTCTTTCTTATCTTTTAATCCTTTGTTTGCTATTATATTTGCCACTAATCGGCTTATATTAAATTCATTTGCTATTTTTTCAGCTATATCTGTTTGTGTATCATTTATTTTCCATTTCTTGTTCAAATTTTAACTACCTACTTTAAATAAAATTTGATAATATTCTATACCAAAACATACAAAAAAACAAGCATTTGGTTAAATTAATGCTTGTTTTATATAGATTTTATTCCTCTTCTTCTGAAGCTCTTGGTTTCATTAATGGATATAGTACTACATCTCTTATATTATCGCTATTTGTTAAGAATTGTAAGAACCTATCTATTCCAAGTCCCCAACCAGAAATTGGTGGCATACCATATTCCATAGCTCTAATATATTCTGTATCAATGCTCATAGCTTCTTCATCGCCCTCAGCTTTTAACTTGCTTTGCTCTAGCAATCTTTGTTCTTGCTCTTCTGCATCAACAAGTTCTGAGTAACCATTGATTATTTCTTGTCCATTAACTACTAATTGGAATCTGTCTGTTATTTGTGGATTTTCATCATTGCTTCTTGCAAGTGGTGATAAATCTAATGGGTGTTTTGTTAAGTATGTTGGATTAATTATTTTTGGTCTACTTACTTTTTTGTATAGTGTATCGATTAGATTTCCTCTACCTAGGTTTTCTAAGTTATCTGCGTCTAGTTTAATTCCTTTTCTATTAATTTCTGCTAAAAGTTCTTGTGCAGTAGGATATTTATCAATATCTATTCCGCAATCTTTTAATATTATATCTCTAAAAGATACTGCTGGCCATTCTCCACCAAAATCTACTTCTTGTCCACCTAATTGTAGTTTTAAATTTCCATCAAATAATTTATCTAATATATAGATAATCATTTCTCTTAAGAACTTCATATTGTCTCTATAGCACCAATATGCACTATATCCTTCTACCATCGTGAAGTCTTGTAAATGGTTTGCATCCATTCCTTCATTTCTGAAATCTCTTGCTATTTCGTATACATGTTCAAATCCACCAATTATTAATTTCTTTAATGTTAACTCTGGTGATATTCTTAAATATACATCCATATCTAGAGCATTGTGATGCGTTATAAATGGTCTTGCTGTTGCTCCTGATGCTGTGTTCTGAAGAACTGGTGTATCAACCTCTAAGAATCCGTGGTTATCTAAAAATTCACGCATTAATCTTATTAATTTTGTTCTTAATATGAATCTTCTTCTAGAATCATCGTTCATTATTAAGTCTAAATGTCTTTCTCTATAAACAGCCTCTGTGTCTGTTATTCCATGGAATTTTTCTGGAAGCGGTCTGAAAGCTTTTCCTAAAAATGTATATTCATATACTTGTAAAGTTTTCTCTCCTGCTTCTGTTGTAAAAATGTCACCTTTTACTCCTATAAAATCCCCTATATCTACAGTCTCATGAAGGAATTTATATGTTTCTTCTCCTAAGTCATCTCTTTTTATACATAATTGAAGATGTCCTTGTAAATCTTGTAAATCTAAGAAACTGATTTTACCAAGTTTTCGTTTAGACATTATTCTCCCCGCAATTGAAACATTTTTTGTTCCATCTGCTAACTTTCTTGCGTCTTTTATTGTGTGCGTTTTTTCATATCTTTCTGGTCTTACACTTATACCATGATCTTTTATTTTTTGCATTTTATCCTTACGCACTTGCATTAATTCTTTTATGTCTGCCATGAAACATACCTCCTTTTATAAAAATTACTTTCTTATTATTACATAAAAAGCCTTGAAAGTCAAGGCTTTTTAGTACTTTTATTCCTTTGTTATCCATTTTACTAAATCTAAATTTGCTGATTCTAGTATCATATCATTTTTTGGCATTACTCTAAATGTATAACCATAATTTCCACCTGTCATTAATTCTATTGTTGCTTGATACTCATATTCTTTATTTTCATCATCTGAGTTTATTAATGTCATTGGTATTATAGAAATATTGTCAACTATTCCATCATCCATTATTTGTCCATAATAAACTTGTGCTTCAACACTATCTACTGGAATATTTGGAAGTGTAACTTTACATTTTACAGTTATTTTATTTCCTGCATCTATTGTCATGTTATCAAGATTGCCTTTTTCTTGTTTTATAATTATATTTTTCCAATTTAATGTTACATTATTCTTCCATGTGTTAAATTCTCCAACTGTAGACAAGTCTGTGTAATATTTATTGTACAAATTGCAAAGTGGTATATATAGTTTAGAAACATAGTCTATCAACATTCTTGAAGTGCTGTATCGACCAGCATTTGACATTATAGAGTTTTTCATAATCTCTATCCATTTTTTTGATAGTCCATTTGCATCTTTTGTATAATACGTTGGAATTATTTTATTTTCTAATGTTTGATAAATGCTTTCACTGTCTGCATTGTCTTGTTCTTCATAAGAAGAGTACTCTGCATTTGTTCCAATTACCCATCCGTTTTTTTGGTTATAACCTTCTGCCCACCATCCATCTGATATACTAAAGTTTATAACTCCATTTGCAGCAGCTTTTTGTCCACTTGTTCCAGAAGCTTCCATTGGTCTTCTTGGCGTATTTAGCCAAACATCAACACCACTTACCAAGTGTTTAGAAAGTTCCATGTTGTAATTTTCTAGCAAGAATATCTTTCCTTTAAATTGAGGTTTCATAGATATATCATGTATTAATTTTATTAAATCTTTTCCGCCTCCATCAGAAGGATGTGCTTTTCCTGCAAATATTATCTGCACTGGTCTTTCTGCATTATTTAGAATTTGAGTTATTCTTTCTAAATCTTTAAATATCAATGTTGCTCTTTTGTAAGTTGCAAATCTTCTTGCAAATCCTATTGTTAGTGCATTCGGATTAAGTTGAGAAGTTATTTTGTTTATTTCGTCATAGCGATATCCTTCTCTTTTCATTCTTGTTGTTATATTGTCTTTTACTAATTTTAAAAGTTTTACTTTTCTATCATAATGAGCATTCCACAATTCCTTATCAGGAATATCTGCTACTTTCTGCCATGTATTATCATTTTGAATATCATCTTGCCAATATGGTTTTAGATATTTATTGTATAATTTTTTAATATTTGGTGCCAACCATGTACATGTATGGACTCCATTTGTGACATATGTTATAGGAGATTCGTTTGCTGCAATATTAGGCCAAACTTCTCCAAATAGTTCTCTTGAAACGGCTCCATGTAGTTTACTAACTCCGTTCTTTTTACCAGCATATTTGAGTGCTAATATCCCCATATTAAACCCAGATGTTGCTAAATCTGCATTTGGTTTCATTCCTAATCTAAAGAAATCTTCTTTTGATATTGAATACCTCTTCCAATAATCTTTAAAATACTCTTCAACCAAATTAAGTGGGAATATATCATTTCCAGCTGGAACTGGCGTATGTGTTGTAAACACTGTCTTTGAAGACACTATCTCTCCTGCCACATCAAATGATACTTCTTTTTCTTTGATAATATTTTTCATTAATTCTAATATTAAGAAAGCTGAATGTCCTTCATTCATGTGATATACGGTAGGATTTAAGCCTAACACTCTAAGTAAGCTTGTTCCCGCCATTCCTAAAACTATTTCTTGTTGAATTCTTGTTTCTTGGTTACCTCCATATAGATTTGCTGTAACACTTCTATATTCTGGTATATTTGCATCTATGTCTGAATCCATTAAATATAATTTAACTCTTCCAACATTTATTTGCCATACTTTTAAATATAATTTTTTCTTAGGCAATTTTACCGACACCAACAAATCTTTTCCTTCTACATCTTTTACAGGATATACAGGTAAAGAATCCCAGTCGTTGTCTATATATTCTTCAACTTGTTGTCCATTTCCATTAATTCTCTGATGCATGAACCCTTGTTTATATAAAAGTCCTATTGCTACAAGTGGAATACCTAAATCACTTGCTGATTTTAGATGGTCGCCTGACAGCATCCCCAAACCACCTGAATATATTGGAAGTATTTGATCTAGCCCATATTCAGCCGAGAAATATGCTATCAAATCATTTTTATTCTCTGGGTAGTTTTTCTTAAACCAAGTATTTTTACTACTCATATAATCTTCAAAATTATTAACAAATTTATCATACTCTTTTAGGAATTCTGGGTCTTCTGCCATTGCTTCTAGTTTTTCTTGCGATACTAGTTTCAAAAATTTAACTGGATTTTTATTAACACTTTCCCATAGATCTATATCCATTTTCTTAAACAATTTTAAGAAATCTGTATTCCAGGCCCACCATAAATTTTCTGCTATTTCTGGTAACTTATTTATTCTCTCTGGTAATTGTGGTGTTACCGTTATTTTATTAAAAATGTACATTGACAATTCCTCCTTTGTAACTTTGCAATCTTTTCTTTCTGTTTAACATTTTCCATTATATTATCTATTAATAGAAAAAAATTTGCAAGTGTTTTTTGCAAATTTCTGAATATTTCTTTAACAAATTTCTTCCTTTTTCGCCATATTTTGTGTTATAATATTTATATAATAATTTTAGGGGGAATTTATGAAGTTTATTAGAAGATTATTGTTATTTATTCTTGTTATTATTATAATCATCGGAAGCGTGCTTTATTTAAATGGTAACAAACTATATAAAGAAAAACTTTCAGAAATAAGTCTTGAAAATAAAGTGTCTTCTGTAAGAGAAAATTCAAATTTTATTAAGTTAAATAGCCTTCCAACTTACTATAAAGATGCTGTTGTGTCAGTTGAAGATAGAAGATTCTATTCTCACGGAACTATTGACTTTATCGCTTTAGCAAGAGCAACTTTTAGCAACATTAAGCAAAAAGATTTTAAAGAGGGTGGAAGTACCATTACTCAGCAAACAGCAAAAAATCTGTATTTAATAAAAGAAAAAGACGTTTCTAACAGAAAGGTTGCAGAATTTTTAATTGGTAGAGATTTAGAAAAAAAATACAATAAAGATGAAATCTTAGAATTATATGTTAACACCATCTATTTTGGAGATGGATATTACGGGATTCAAGAAGCATCAAAAGGATATTTTAATAAAGATGCAAAGGATTTGACTTTATATGAAGCCACAATGCTTGCTGGTGTTCCAAATGCTCCTAGCCTTTACGCTCCAACAATCAACTTTCATTTAACTCAGAGTAGACAAAAAAAGGTTGTTTCTTCTATGGTAGAGACTGGAACATTATCTCAAGAAGAAGCTGATAAATTATATACCCAGATTGATTCATCAACTTATTCAAAATAATGTTCGA
>ULOC01058672.1_pt1 | contig 24754 bp, 22 predicted proteins | sample 1952181 | NCBI WGS metagenome assembly ULOC01 (sample SAMEA4835592, study PRJEB28245) | human gut metagenome | biome: gut microbiome; material: fecal sample | place: Denmark | collected 2008
ACCTTCTTCTCCAGCTTCATTAACAGATGAGTAAAATACTGTTTTAAATGCACTAGCAACAAAGCAAGCAAATTTTCCAACACCTTTTGAACCTCCCGATTCACCAGATTTAGATGTTAGCCCGCTTCCATGTGTTAATAAATAAAAAGCACTTGATTCATCATCCTTAAATGCATCTTTTAATCCAGTAGTATTTTTATCACTAATTCTTAAACAATATATTTTATCTTTATTTATTGCTTCATACATTTTTTTTAGTGAAGCTTTGTCATCTGGATTTCTTCTATAATCATAGCAAGAATATATTTCTTCTTTCAATCTTTCATAGCCTGGAATTTCATTCTTATTAATACTAAACAACTCAAACTCAACTATTGCATTTTGGCAATTTTCTCTTTTGGCATCGATAGAATTTTGACAAATCTCTCTTGCTAACGACGACATTGGATCCTTCATAAATGTTTCCATATCTGCTGTATTTAGTCCTTTTTCATCCGTGTGATTATTTCCAGGGAATCTCCAAATATTATAATTCATAATTTAACCTCCTTATATAATACTTTCCTTCTTTTGCATAAAATTCATATTTGTCAGTTAAATAACTATTAATAAATCCTATAACCATATATTCATTCCATTTTAAATTTTCAATATTTGGGAATATAAAATATGCATTATAATCAGTTATATTTAACTCGTTGTATCGTTCTATCAAATCATTCAAAATCTTGTCAACCTTTTCAATAAGATATGAATCAATATTTATACTTTCTTTTTTTATCATTGTTTTTTTGTCTATTTGCAAAAATTCATTGCTCATGTAATTACACAATTCTTGATATTCGTAAATCCACTTAAAAGATAGATTCATTTTCGTAATATATTTAGATGAAATCTCATCATCAAATGTATCTAATTCAATTAAATAATCATGTATAGCTTTAATTGTTGTTATTGCACCTTTATCTAATTTACTAATAATTGGTCTTCTATAAAAATAATCATCAGGGTATAAATACTTAACTATAGAATAAGTATTAAATCCATCTACTTCAAAAGAAATATCATCAAAAATATTATCATCAGATAAAACTATATTTGCAAATAATTTATGCGAAGTTATAAAATCCGAATCAAGTGAAGTAATAAGTTTCTCTATTCTGTTCTTTAATACCGGCTTTAAAATTTCAACGTTTGATTTATCTGCATATATAAATTTTTTATCATATAATATAAGAAGTCCGTGATTATTACTTTCATTTGAAATAATGCCTTGTAAAACCGTATATTGAACATCAGGAAACTCAAAACTTATATCATTTAAATTAAATACTCCGTTCTGATTTCTCATAAACTCAACTATTGCATCCCATTTGCTTGTTTGATTTCCAAAAGTAATACTATCTCTATTCGTATGAAACTCTTTCGTTAAATTACGATCTAATAACCCTTTTAGTAAAAATTGATTATTTATATTTTCCAAAGCTAAATCTATTCTAAATCTATTTAATAATTCACTATAGTAAACTGCATACTTACTACTCTTTATATATTCTATAATTTTTGAAAGTAATTTGTCAGAAATGTGATTACATTTGGAATAGTTTATATATGTGCCTCTTTCGCACAAACAATACTCAGAACTACTGTCTAGTTTTGTAGCAATATATCTTTTAGTAGTAGGTGTTTCAGTCGAATATAATTCCTGATATTTAGACATCAAATATTCGAAGTCTTCATCACTCGCAATTCTATATCCATTGGGAAACAAATCATCAAGCAGTGCCAAATAGGTGTCACTTTCTGACATCCCTTTTTTTAAGTAAAAATTCTTTTTTGTCATTCTATAGTTTTTTTCAACAAAAGCTCTTTCCAATATTGAATATTCTTTATATTTATCTAAACTTACTACATTGGGAATTGAATTTTCTAGTTTTGACATAATTTCATTAATATCTATAATTTTAGAATTATAGATTACACCATTTTCTAAATTTATCTTTATTGAGGAATTTATATTTCTATCCATATAAATTATAAAATATTTTTTAATACTCTCATCAACAAATATTTTAGTAAATATTTCAATACTTAAGTATCCATTTTTATAAACATCATAATAATCAAAAATACTGTTAATAACATTATTATCAATATTGAATTTCGATAAGTTTCTATACAATTTCGCTTCAACTTGTCTTACTCTTTCTCGTGTTACATTTAGTTTTTCACCTAATTCTTGAAGAGTTAAATATTCATCATCATATGAGCTTTTTACTCTATATTTAAAAACATATTGTTGTGTTTCTTTCATTTTGAATAATTCATTATGGATTTTACTGCATACTTGATTAAAGTTTTCTGGTAATAAACTATTTAATTGTTTTAAATACTTCGTAGGATTTTCTATATATAAAGCTATAATATTAGTAAAATCTATTTCTTTTAATTCGCCAATTTTTGAAATATTCAAGCTGCACAAAAATTCTTTTTGATACTTAGTTTGTGGCATTATAGGTATATCAGAAAAATAATTGATTTCATTAAATATAAAATCTTGAGATTCTACACAACATAGTTCTTCAATAAAATTATCATATAATTGCTTACAACCAGGCAATGAACTATATATGTATAAACATTTTGCTTTTATTTTTGCCAGATTCCGAACATCGCTAGATATAATTACTGATAATATAATCCAATCATTTATACTTATGCTATCATGAAATTTTAATTTTAAAGCATCATTGGATTCATTTAGATATTTTTCTATATTCCTATATAATGATAAAAATTCAATGTATTTTTCTTTTTTACTATCTGTTAATACATAATGTTCATTGTCAGACAAATCAAATTCAACATTTAAATATAATTCAAGTTCCTTATCAGAAATGTATTCATTTCTATCTAAGTAATAGTTTATTTCATTTTTTAAATCATTCAAACTGCTTGGGCAATTATATAAAGTTGATACTATAACATAATCTAACAAATAAGATTCCACATTTTTTAAAGGAGAAAAGTTTCTTGTTTTTACAAAATCTGACGCTATCATAATTGAACCTTCTTTTTGCCTTTATTTTTTTCTTTTTCAAAAATTTCTTTTTGCTTGTCTAATTCATTTTGTATCGCTTCAAACATGGAATCAATTTGTTCGTTTGTATATTCATAAAATGAAGGGTTATTTAAATTATGTAATTTTGATATTAATTCATTAATTTTTTTTATTCTATTATCTGAAATTCTCTTAAAATTATCACTCTTCACACTCATAAAACCTCTCCTCTTTCGCCTATATAATACAATATTTGCACAATATTTGTCAAATATTTTGCGGTTATTGTTAAAAATATCGTTATTTTTTTAAATATATCTTGCAAAAACCAAGTATTTATGCGATTAATACAACAACTTGGAGGTGTCTATGATTAGAAAGACTACTAATGGAGATATTAGTGATGATGAATTTGAAGCAGTATTAAAACCTTTTCTTGATGATTATGATAACTTTATTTACTCTTATGTGATGCCTGAGATAATTGCATACTACATTGCTAATGCTTTTAATAGAAATTCAATGTATTCTGGTACATTTAATCAACATTATAATTCTGCTAAAGACATGCTTAATTTATTTAATGAAGATTACGAAACTGTTAAAGCTGAAGTATTTAAATTATTAAAGATAAAATATGCATTACTTGTTGTTAATGAAAATCCATTAGAACTAAAAAGAATTGAATATGAGTATTAATCCTTATACTCTTTTTATTGTAGTAGTAATAGTACAGTAAAATATTCTTTATTCTTTTCTTATTCTATTCCTTATCCATATCCTTATTCTTATCCTTATCCTAGGGAGTCAATGATTTTAGTTTTATTATCATTTGATTTTATTTTGATTTGTATTTGATTTTAATTTTATTTGAATTTAATCTTTATTGATTTCAATTTCATTTTTCCAAAAAACTCACGGAAAACCTATAATTGTGTGAATGTAGGCGGGCTGTGGGTGTGGAAAAAATATTATTTTTTTTATTATTAATGCCCGGGGGGATATCTATATTTTTTGTTAATATTAATAAAAAAGATTCATCATAAATGAATCCTTCAATATTTTATTTTATTAATTCCTTTAGCATATCAATAATATCATTAGATGTTAAATTATTATTATAAGTATGTTCTTCAATTATAATTTTTAAAAAATCATTTATATTTTTTTCTTCTAATGAAAGCTCTTTTTCATTTAACTTTGCAAAACTCGATGGATATTTGTATCCTTGTTTTGCCTTTAGGTTTCTAGAAGATTCTATACATATCATATGATTGCAATCTATAAACAAAGGAAATATTACATTATCAATTTTATAACAAATAACTCTTTTACCATCAGAAATTTGAAATTCAAAATACTCACTTTCATATTCTTCAATTTTTTCTTTTGGAAAATGATATCCATTTAATAATACTTTTTCTATTCTATTGATTATCTTATCATCATCTAATTTATTTAAGTGATACTCTTTCTTTGTAGCTATCGAAAATAATTCTTTATAATTAAGATTAGAAATACTAATAATTATACTGAAAAAATCAGAAACTGCATTTCTACTACTTTCTTCATTAAAATAATGATTATTAAAATTATCGATTTGTATACTATTAGTTTGAAAATCAGCAAATGAAAAAGATACCTTTTTATCATCAATATTAGCATGCCTACTAGCATTGATATAGGTATCCTGTTTTAAATTAAGTGTAGCTTTTATTTTTGCATTATTCATGAGCTAAATTATTAAAATATATAAATATATCTTTCTTGCTGATTTCTTTGTTCGAATAATCTAATGCAGACATACCTTTTCTTGCATTTTGCCATGGTAATTCATGATGAGTCATATATTCTAATTGATCTGCATCAAACTTTCCATATTCTTCCCATATGTGTTCCAAAAAAGGAATAATTGAGTCATTCTCAAAAATCATATGTTCTTCATTTTTTGGTACTTCATGCCAGTTAAAAGTTCTGTATTCGTTATATAATGTTTTAAAAACTGGTCCATGTATCCAAGCTTCAGGCGTTTCATCAAACAATAAAGAGTTTATCTCATTTTCATTTTCGTTATTTAAAGCTATAAACCAAGAATAAGAATAATACACTAATTTTTGTATTTTCTTAGGTGTTAATTCAGATTTGGTCAAAAAATATTTAGCTATAATCTTAGCATTTATCATATTGTCTTTAATCATAATTATCACCTCTCCTACTCTATCCTACTATTATAAGTATACTACAATATCTCCCATTTGTGAATGTTATTGTACATCAAAAATTTTTTTTTGTAAATATATTTAGAATTCTTCTATTATTAATTTATATAATTCATCTTTAGATATTTTTTTCATTTCTGCTTGTTTATGATGATATGAGCATAATGTTATTAAATTACTTTCATCTAATTTTAAATCATAATTTTTATCTATTGGTATGATATGATGAACTTGTAAATCATCATAGTTATATATATTTTCTTTTAAACATACTTGGCATAGATATTTATCTCTTTTCTTTATTTGTTCTCTTTTAGTAATCCATGCATTACTATTTCTAAACTTACTAGCTTTAGTATTCTTTTTATAATACCTTTTACACATATTATCTTCGTGATGTATACCACCACATATAGTGCATGTTCTATACATTTAATTCTCCTTTCTAAAAAAGAATCCTATTATAGGATCCTATAGTTGTATATTAATAAACCGTATCGTAATATTGTGATGACCAATCAACTTCATTTCGTTCCCAATTGCCTTCTAGATATTCTTCAAATTTATCACCGAATAAAGTTATTGGTCTTAAATATTCTTCTAATTTTCCATTTGATAACCAAGAATGAGTCATTTTATCAATTACAGTATAAAAATCTTCTAAAGTATAACCTTCACTTAATCTTAATTTAATTAAATCAACTGTTTTTTTGCTTCCTGGTTTAAAATTTTTAAATGTTTTGTTATTCAAATAAGTCACTACTTGATAACATATATCCTGCAAAGCAGGATTGGGTTTATCTTCTTGTCGTACTAAAAGACGACTATTATTATTAATATTATTTATTGTTTCTATGTTCTGATTTCTAGTTTCTAATATATTATTTCTTTCTTCTATATCTGGTGGACAAATGTCCTCTTTAGTTTTATCCTTTTCTTTTTTCTTCTTCCTTTGTTTTTCTTTCTTTTCTGCTCCAACAGTTTGATTAGTATAATTAAGTGCTTCTTCTATAAAGATCATATTGTCTTTTAATTCAATAAGACCTACTTCTCTTAATCTGGTCATTCTATTCTTTAAATCATCTATGTCTGTATTAGTCTTTCTACTTAATTCTTCTACTGAATATGGTTTTAACTCTCCTGCTATTAATTTGCATAAATATCCTTCTTTATTAGTAGCTAAAGTAATTAATCTTAAATATAAAATTACTGTATTAGCACCATCAAAATCAGATAATAATTCTTCTATTTCATCTTTATCAAAAAAAGTATTAGGAAACTTGAAGAAATACATTTTAGTTTTATTATAATCTGCCATATTCTAATGTACTATTTTCTCTTTCTTTTATACAGTAAGGTTCAATACTTTTCCAATCATCAGATTCCTTAATATCTTTTGATGGTTCTAAACCTAAAAATACATAGTTACATACTGCATAATAGAATTTGTTAACTTCAAAATTATGTACTCTTTCTATTTCATAATATACTTTCATAAAATCTGGAATTTCGCCAATATCCGGTTTCTTTTTATATACTTGTCTAATAAAATTATAAAAATCTTTTTGTTCTTTATTCTTTGTCATTTCTTTTACCTTTCTTTATCGTATTCTTGTTTTATAGTTTGTCAGACTATGCTCTTGCTATTACTAAATCTTTGTAATCTTCTGAATATACAATATCGCCATATTTTACATTGTATAAACTTAATATCTCACTTAACTTTTTAAAGTCTGGATGAGTCTTTTGGTTTTCGTAACTTCTTAAGGTTTCGCTACTAATACTTAATTTTTTACTTGCTTCCTTAAGAGTAAAACCAGCATTGATTCTTAATGCTCTTAAAGATATTTTCATTTATATTAACCTCCTTTCTACCTTCAATATAATTATATAACTTACGTTCGTATTTGTAAAGATTTTTGTGTCATTTTCAACATTTTCTTTTTTTAAACTTGACATTTTTAGCCAAAAACGTTAACATGTAATTGTAGGAGGTAGAAGCTATGAGAAAACGTGAACAAAGAGAAATAATAGCTGTTAATCTTAAAGATTTATTAAAATCTAGAAAGATAACTGCTAAACAAGTTGCTAGAGATTTAAATGTAAGTTATTCTACTTTTGGAGATTGGACAAGAGCTAGAACATTACCAAGTCCTAATCAATTAAAAGATGTTGCAGATTACTTTAAAGTATCTATTGCTAACTTAACTACTCTAAATGAAGATTTAATAAGTCCTGTTAGTGACTCTGAAGTTCTTGATAGTAAAATTCGTATTGCTGTTTTAGAAACATCTGAACAATTTGGTGAAGAAACAAACAGAACAGTTAGATGGGAATATATTCCTAAGTTCTTACCTGGTGCTGATGATTCAATTGGAATTATGCTTAATGATGATTCTATGGAACCCGAATATCATAAAGGAGATATTATCATTGCTAGAAAAGTAAAATATTTAAATACAAATGGTGATTACATTTTAGAATCTTATGATGGTGATGAATGGCTACCAAGCATTCAATTTACTAGAGTTATTAATAAAGGTGGACAAGTAATTATTACTCCATTAAATATTGATAATGAAAAATGTTATATACCCGAAAGATTAACTGAAGAACAATATTTAAAAAAATATAAAAATAAATATTCTATTATTAGATTAATAAGAGATTATACAAAATAAAAAAAATCTCGTATTGGCGTACGAGATCAAGAAATACCAAAATATGTTTAAGTCTGACAAACTATAAAACAAGAACACGATAAAGTGCATTGGTTTTTCCATGCTTTAATTATAACATAATTTGAAAAAATTACAAGTTTTCGGCATATTTTAGGTATTTCTTATTTAAAGAAAGGAAGATATTATGCCTGTATATAAGGATGAAAATTCAACTAAAGATGGAAGACAATGGTTCTTTCGAACAAGATATAAAGATTTAGATGGTACTAAAAAACAATATCATTCAAAAAAGTATGCTACAAGACGTGAAGCTTTAGATGCCGAAGCTGAGTTTAAAATCAAAGCTTTAGAAGAATCAAATGTTAGTACTGTTACTTTTAAACAAATGATTGAATTATTTATCGAACAAAGATCTTCTATTGTTAAAGAAACTACTATGTATAATTATCATAATAAAAGAAGATTTCTTGAACCATTATATAATATCAGATTAACTAATTTTAATATTGAAACATACGAAAGATGGAGACAATATATTAATAGATGTAACATCTCTACTCGTTATAAAAATGACATTTATAAGTTTCTAAAATCTATATTAAACTATGCTACTGATTGGTATGGTTTCAACTTTGTACATGTATATAGAAAAATGCAAAATTTTAATAATCCAAATGAGATGCCTAAAGAAATGTTATTCTTTACATATGATGAATTTCAGCAGTTTCTATCTGTTGAGGAAGATATAAAATTCAGATGTGGATTCCAACTACTCTACTACTGTGGATTACGTATTGGCGAGCTTAAAGGGCTTACCTGGAAAGATATAGATTTTGAAAATAAAACTGTTAGTATAAACAAGCAAATAACAAAGCAATCTAACCGTGAAAACTGGCGATTTGTGCCACCTAAAACTAAAAAGAGTAATAGAGTCTTACCTCTTACAAAAGTCCTTTTAAACGACCTTAAAACGTTAAAAGAAAGCGATAAAGAAATACTATTTGGATTCAATGATAAATTCTTTGTAGTCGGTGATATAGCTCCAGCAAGTAATAATAGATTTTCTGATCGTAAAAATAAGAATTGTGAAAAAGCTGGAGTAAAACAAATAAGATTACATGACTTTAGACATTCCTGTGCATCTTTATTAATTTATAAGGGAGCTAGCATTAATATGGTTTCTAAATTCCTAGGCCATTCTAAAATTGAAGAAACTCTTAACACTTACACACACTTATATTCAAATGCTTTAAGTGATATTACAAATTTAATTGACGAAATGAATGAAAGCTAGGATCTCTCCTAGCCTTTTTTATTTATTTACACTTGTTAAAGTTTTATATAATGATTCTGGATCAACACTAGCATCATTTTTTATTAAACCTGTATCTGCTTTAGTAAATAATTTAGATAAAATTGCATTACTTAAAGAATCATCTATCTTACCTTCACTTATTAAAGAAAGATAAAAATAAGTTAGTATATATTTTTGTTTATATTCTTCGCTTAGATGTTTTGAGGAAATAGTCATTTTTACAAAAACTCTTAAAATATAAATTATTAAGCAAACAATAGCGAGCAAAATTATACTTTCATATATTGGAATTTGTTTACTAAATAAACTAACTTCAATTATTTTTTCTCCAACATCGATTTTTGGACTCACTATTATACCCAAAATCCAAATTAAAACAAAAGTTAAAACAACTGTAGCTAATGCCCATCGAATTGAAGCCCAAAGATATTCTTTTGATTTTTTATTCATAAATTCAGCAGGTTTTTCAACTTTTAATTTTTTATTATATAGATTTTCAAGATTTTCAATTCTCGTATTACAATCCTTCAAAAAATTATCATATTCTTCAATTAATTTATTTTTTTCTTCTTCTGTTGCAGATGTCCATTCTTTAAAGGTTTCTTTTTCAGAGTTCATAAAGTCTACAAAATCTTGTTTTTCATTTGTTATCTCTTTTATTGAATCATCTATATTTTCTTTCATCATATTATATAAATTCCTTGTAGAAGTATTTCTAACAAAACTGTTTTTGCTATGATGATTTGTTTTAAATAATATGTAATGCATCGCTACTTCTTGTTTTGATGAATCATTAAGATATGAAGTTAAATTACCTGAACTTTTAAGTAATTCTATATAATATCTTAATTTATCATAACCTAATTCTTTATATATAGTACTTAATGCGTATTCACTCTTTTCAGCAGTATTATCTAAACTTGATATAAATATTGTTTCAATTCTTTTTTCAGAGCAATATCTGTCGCCAAAAGCAAAATATTTAAAGTCGTTTCTAATTTCTTGTTCAATTTTATTTTCTTCTATACTTTGACAATGTTCAATAAATTGTTCTATCTTTTCTATGTATTTAGAACACTCTTTTTCAAATTCTATTATCTTGTCTTTATAAGTATTTCGTGTTGTTTTTAATAATTCCATCATAGAATCATAAGAATCGACTTTCACCCTAGCATTTAACATATCTACGATATAAAAAGGATTACTATTTAAATAAGTATTAATTAAAGTTTGTATTTCTAATTTAGTCATATTACCTCCTAAAATTTTTGTCTTTTATTATATACCAAAAAACAAAAAAAGCCAACGTTTCGTTAGCTACAACTCCCCCTGTAGGAGAATTTCTGTTCTCTTCCGGTGGTCAACTACATTAAATTTCATCATAATTTGCTCACTTCTACCTGAAGACAACACAAATACCAATTTTTCCTTGATTTTACGGGCTTTTAATTAGTCAAAAATCAGTTTAGATACGAATTAGGTACAATTTATTTTATTTTCTGCAAAATTCACTTGGTACCTAACACAATGCTCGCAAAGCCTTATAATTCCTAGGAAAAGTTGTAAATATGCTAATTATTTTTGGACATTTTTGTTACCTAAAATTGAAAAGGTCAAATCGCGCAAACCCTTATAAACACTGGCTTTAAACCAAAAATGAGAGCCAAATGGCTCTCTTCAGGGGGTTTTGGTTGAGACCACTCACATTTGTCGGTAAGAGTCTCAAGTGCGTGACGATTATTACTATCACGCTAGAATAAGTGTACTAGAATTTCTATAAAATGTCAATCTAAATGACTCATGCTTTTTTGAAAGTTTTTAAAATATAGTTCTTCTTCTTTGGTTAAGTTTAATTTCCCTTGTACTAACAATTCAGCATCTTCTTTCGCTTGTCTTAGAATTTTAAAATCATGACATACATCTGCTAATTTAAAATTCATATCTCCACTTTGTCTATTACCAAAGAAATCACCACTACCACGTAATCTAAAATCTTCTTCACTAATTTCAAAACCATCATGTACTTTTGTCATAATCTGTAATCTTTCTTTATCATAATTAGAAACAAGTAAACAATAACTTTGTAAATCACTACGTCCTACACGTCCTCTTAATTGATGTAACTGTGAAAGTCCAAATCTTTCAGCATTAAATATAACTATCATTGTAGCATTAGAAACATCTACCCCTACTTCAATTACAGTAGTACTAATTAAAATTTGTATTTTATTTTCTTTAAAAGCATTCATAATTATTTCTTTTTTCTTACCATCTTGTTTTCCATGTAACATATCAATTTGATATAATTTACCAAATGCTTTTTTCATGTTTTCATACATTGTATCTACTGCTTTTGCATTACTTTCTTCATTTTCTTCAATTAAAGGAGCAATTACATAAATTTGATGTTCTTTTTTTAATTCTTCATACATTTTTATTAATACATCTTTTAGTTCTTTTTCTGTATAAAGAAGTGTTTCTATTTCTTTACGTCCCATAGGTTTTGTTTTAATGTTACTAACTTCCATATCACCATAAATAGTTAATGCATATGTTCTAGGAATAGGAGTTGCACTCATATATAAAATATCAGGTGTCATTCCTTTATTTTTTAATTCTCTTCTTTGTTGTACTCCAAAACGATGCTGTTCATCTGTTATGACTAATCCTAAATTTGAATATGTTACTTTACTACTAATCAAGGCATGTGTTCCAATAATGAGATCTACTTCTCCTGTTTCAATTTCTTTTTGTATTTTTTTCTTTTCACTTACTTTTAATTTACCTGTTAAAAGAACTACTTTCATATGAAATGGTTCTAATAATTCTTTTGCTTTTTCATAATGTTGAATCGCTAAAATTTCTGTAGGAGCCATAAATGCAGTTTGATAACCACTTAAATAATTCATATAACTAGCAATAAAAGCTAAAATGGTTTTACCACTTCCTACATCTCCTTGAATTAAACGATTCATTCTAGATTCATTTTCCATATCTTTAAAAATATCTTTTACTGCTTCTTTTTGATCCATAGTTAAAGAAAATGGTAATTGATCTATCATCTCTTTTATTTTTTCTTTTGAAATAGTTCTTTTTAACCCATTTTCTTTTTTTCTCATTTCTTTTAATAATGTCATCTTATATAGAAATTCAAATAATTCTTCATATTTTAATCTTATTCTTGCTTGTTTTAAATGAACTGTAGAAGTAGGATGATGAATTTCTAATACACTTTCTTCTTTTTTTAGAAATTGATATTTTTCTTCTATACAATGAGGAATCATACTAGGTTTTATTTTCACATACTGAAAAGCATCATGAATCCATTGAATCATTTTTTGATTTGTAATTTTATTTGTTAAATGGTAAATTGGTTCTACATATGTTTTTTCAATCATTCCAAGTTTCATTTTAGAAGCTACAATTTGATTTTTTTTTGGTTTCCATTTACCAAATACAGTAACACTTGTTCCTACGTTTAAATGTTTTTTTAAGTATCCCCTATTAAATATAACTATTTCTATCATACGATCTTGTAATTGCATTTGAAAAGTCATTCTCTCTAAATGTTTTTTAAAGTATACAACTCTTGGAATATTCATAACAATTCCATCTACAATGACATCATCATCTTCTTTTTTTTCTTCTATATTACTTCTTTTTACAAGCTCATAACGATATGGATAATAATCTATCAAATCTTCTAATGTATCAATACCAAGATGAGATAATGCTTGTTTCGTTTTAGAACCTATCCCTGTTAAATCTTCTAACATATTTTTCACCATAATTATTATATCAAACAAAAGTTCGTTTTTCTATTTATTTCTACTTTTTTTCACATTTTTTATTATTTTTTAATTTAAAAGTATTGACTTTTTTCGACTTTCAGATTATTATAAAAGCACCAATTCGGAAATGTTCGAATTGGAGCTAGTATCACACTAGCCAACCCCTTTTTATTCTTTTTAAGGAGTGGTCTTCAGGGGGCCACTTCTATTTTTTTGTATAAAAAAAGTGATATCAATCACTTTTAGTTAAACACATTTGAAAATCTAGTTTTATATATTTTAAATGCATATCTAGGTTCATATTCACCTGGTGAAACTTCTTCTTGATATTCATATTTTACATAAATGGTAACACATTGAAGCCATATTCCTGTTGCTGTAAAATTTAATTGTTGTGGATCATAACTAATTTTCGTACCATAGTTAGGATCATTTTCAAAAGTTTCAACAGTATCATATCCATATTTTTTTGCATATCTTGCATCAATAATTTTTACATTTTCTTTGGTTGTAATATTTAGGGTACGAGAATATTGTCCCCAACTAGATGTTAATTCACCAAAGTTTCCGGAAACAAATAAATCTTCAAAATTTCCATCTAATACAACCAAACCTTCAACGACAATTGTCTTAATTGAAGCAAGTCCTTTTTCATCTTTGGCATAAACAGTATAATATCCATTCTTAGAAAGATCTTCTACACTAAAATAATCCCCTTCTGGATTCATATGAATTCCATTTTGAGAAATAGTTTCTATATTTACATTACCTTCCATATATTTTACTTCTGTAATTTTTTTATCACTTTTTACTTTAGCTTGTATTTTAGCATGTTGATTTTCATTATAACGAATATATTCTAATTCAATTTCTGGTGCGATTTCTGGTTCTACATCATTTTCTAATTTACATTTTCCGTCTTCATATTTTTTTACATTAACTTCTGATTCATTCATTTCCTTTATCGCACAAAAAGAATGATTATACATCATAAGGGCAATTTTACCTTCTTTCGAAAAAGTAAGTTCTCCATATACTGGCTCTTCCCCCTTATAGTTTAATTTATCATGGTTTGGTAGTTTAATTACTTCTCCTGGATATTCATTGTTATCTTTTAACAATACATCTCCAATATATTGTTCTCCTGCTTTTAATATTCCATATGCAGCATCACGAAAAGCATTTTTCTTAGCTTTTGTAATTGTTCCCATAATGAGTGGAATGGCAATAAAAGCAATAACGGCTAATATTACAATAACAGCTAATAATTCGATTAGGGTAAAACCTTTTTGTTTTTTTAAAAACATATTATTACTCCTTTCAAAATTTACTACACTACTATAACTACATTATATAAAAAGGTTGTGTAATACACAACCTTTTTTTCACCTATTTAGACATTATTTTACAATCAATGATATAAAACTTGAATGCTTTTTACAACAACTTGATGTTTATCAAATCTTTTTTCTACTTTACCAATAATATGAATCACATCTCCTTGGTCAATTGATAGCGTTTTGTAAACACTAGGAAATAACACAAGTTCAATTTGTGATACTTCATCACTACCACTAATAAAAGCCATTTTTTCTTGTTTCTTTGTTGTAATTTCTTTCATTCTATCAACTAGACAAATCATTTCCACTTCTTGATCAAAATAATTTGCGATACTAGAAATAGAAATACTATTTGGATACTTTAACTTATATTCAGTCACTGGATGATTAGAAAGATAAAATCCAAAACCATCTAATTCCAATGTCATCTTAGTATGAATATCAAATTCTTCTGACAATAAAATTTCTGGTTTTTCAATAGGAACAAATCCATCTTCTAAATCTTTCGTAACTTCAGCATAATTTAGTAACACATCTAAATTATTTAACAATGTTTTTATATTATAACCAAAACTAGATAATGCTCCTACTTCAATCATACTTTCTAAAGTTTTACGATTGATACTTTTTCCATAACATCTTTTTAAAAAGTCATAAATATCTATAAAAGGCTTTTCTTTTCTTTCAGTGATTATTGTTTGAATTGCATTGATTCCAACATTTTTAATTCCTGATAATGGAAAACGAATGCCCTTTTCTTCAACTTTATATTCATTCGTACTTTGATTTACATCAGGATTTAAGACTTGAATTTGTAATAATTTACATTCATAAATATATTCTCTTGTTTTATCACTACTACCAATTGCCATAGAAAGTAAACTCTTCATAAAATATTTTGGATAATGTGCTTTTAAATAAGCCATTTTGTAACTAATTACAGCATAAGAAACAGAATGTGCTTTATTAAAACCATAATCAGCAAATTTTAAAATTAAATCATATACTTTTGTTGCAACTTCTAATGAGTAATTATTTTTTAAACAACCACGAATAAAGTGTTCTTTTTCATTTTTTAAAACTTCTTCTTTCTTTTTACTCATTGCCCTTCTTAAAACATCTGCTTGGCCATAAGTATAACCAGCCATGAGTGATGCAATTTGCATAATTTGTTCTTGATAAACAATAATACCTTGTGTTTCTTTTAAAATTGGTTCTAAATCAGGATGTAAATAAGTAACTTTCTTTTTTCCTCGTTTTCTAGCAATAAAATCATCAATATGATTCATTGGACCTGGTCTAAATAATGCAAGTGCAACAGAAAGTTCAGAAAATTGATTTGGTTTAAACTTTCGTAAAAAGTTTTTCATTCCTTGTGTTTCAAATTGAAAAATTCCTTCTGTTAAAACATTAGTAAAAAGAGATAAAGTTACTTCATCATCAAATGGAATTTCATCAAAAGATAAATCTATTTGTTCATATCTCTTTAAATCATTTAATACATCTTGAATTAAAGTTAAATTACGAAGTGCTAATAAATCCATTTTTAAAAGTCCTAATTCTTCTAAATATTCCATTGTAAAACCAGTTACATAAAATCCTTCGTGATTATAACTAACTGGGATAATATCATCTAAATCTTTTTTTGCTATGACAATTCCTGCTGCATGAACAGAAGTATGTCTTTTTAATCCTTCTAATTGATAAGCAATTTGATATACTTTTTTTAATACATCGTCTTGTTCTAACATTCTTACTAATTTATCTTCTAATTTTAAATTTTCACTTAAAGTTTTTTTACTATTGATAAATTTAGATAAAGCATCTACTTTTTTTAAATCAATATCTAAAGTACGAGCAACATCACGAATTACTTGTTTAGATGCCATTGTTCCAAACGTAATAATACCAGTTACTCTTTTTACTCCGTATTTATTTTGAATATATTGAATCACTTCTTCTCTTCTTTGAAATTCAAAATCAATATCAATATCTGGCATAGTAATACGTTCTGGATTTAAAAAACGTTCAAATAATAATCCCTCTTTTAAAGGATCAACACTGGTAATAAAAAGACAATAAGAAACTAAAGATCCTGCTGCACTACCACGTCCTGGTCCTACTAAAATACCATGTTTTTTAGCATAATTAACATAATCACAAACAATTAAAAAATAATTAGAAAAACCCATTTTTTCAATAATAGATAATTCATATTTTAAACGTTCTACATAAGCTTTACGAACCGTATTTCCAAAACGTTTACGTAATCCTTCAATACATAGTTTTTTTAAATACGTATAAGAGTTAAATCCATCTGGGCAAGGATAAATTGGTAATAAAATTTCATGTTTTGTTGTTAATTTTAAATCAATACAAGATACAAAATCCGCTAATTCATCACAGGAAGAAAATTCTTTCATTAGTTCATCTTCTAGCTTTAAATAATTTTGATGATAAACTGTTTCTACTTTCCTTACTAAAATTCCCTTTTTAATTGCTTCTAAATATGGAAGATATTTTACTTGTTCTTTATTTAGAACATAAACTTCTCTACAATATAATTTTTTTTGTTGTTTTAATGAATTTCTTTGTTCTACAGTTTCATATCCATAATAAATTTGTGGATATATTTTATTAATCTCTACATCTAAAATACGAGAAGAAAATGGTAAAATACAAATTAAATCTTCATGATACTTCTCTAAATCATCCATATGAATTTGTCGTTCACTTTGGATTGTTGATAATTTTAATAATTGATGATATCCATGTTCATTTTTTGCATATAACAAAATATGATGTTCTTTTAAAAGAATATCTAATCCAATCAATGGCTTGATATGTTCTTTCATACATGCTTTATAAAATTCCATTGCTCCTGATAAATTATCATCGGTTAATGTTAAAGCTTTTATCTGATGCTTTTTTGCATAATCAATCAATGAAGGAACTTTTATCAAACTACTTAATAAACTATACTCTGTTTTTATATTGATTGGACAAAACATAAATATCCCACCCTTCTTTGTTATTATAACATAGAAAAACAAACATTTGTTTTATAAAATGAAAACAAAAGGAATTACTTACGCAATTCCTAAATATTCTTCTAATGTAATATTTTTTTCATATATTTTTTTTGCATGTTCTACTCCAAGATAGCGAACGTGCCATGGCTCATATTGATAACCTGTAATATCTTCTTTTCCCTTTGGATAACGTATAATAAATCCATATTCATGAGCATGTTCCTTTAACCATCTTCCAGCGTTTGTTTCTCCATAATTATTATCAATTGAACCAATATCAAAGGCAAGTCCTGTTTCATGTTCAGAATGTCCTGGACGTGCTGAATAAGTATCTGCTAAATCTTTTCCATCACGTGCTACGTAACGATTATATAATGTTTCTTGAGTTTGTTGAGAACGGAATCCAGATAATAATGGCATAGAATAACCAGCTTGATTTGCTCCTGCTTGTAATCTTTGAAGTGCCGTATATGCAGTCTCATCATTTCCTGTTGCAAAATGATTTGGAAGTGAATATGTTTTATTCACAATCAAAATTCCTTTGATATAAGTTGGTCCTGTTATTTCTTTTCCATAACCATTATCATCCGAAGTAATTGTTTCTTCTTGTGGTGGAGTTAATGTTTCTTTTTCTTCTTCTTTTTTCGTTTCTTCTATTTTCTTTGCAACATCTTTTACTGACTCACTCATAAAAGAAAAATCCAATGATACCTGATCTGGCATCAATACAAAATAACTACCTACTCCTAAACATAAAACTATAATAAACAATAATAATATTATCTTTTTTCTTCTATTTCTTCTTTTTTTCATTCAAATGAAGCTCCTTTCTAATTTTAGTCCAAACATGATATTTTTTCAAAAGAAAATATGCACATAAAGAACCACTAACATTTAATATAAAATCATCAATGTCACAACTACCCGTTAATAATACCATCTGAAAAATTTCTACAGATAATATAGTTATGGCAATAAATATCATATAATTTTTTGTTTTTAAAAACTTAGGAAAAAATAAAGGTATAAATAAAGCAAATGGCATAAATGAAATGAAATTACCTACTACATTCAAAAACAAATACTTGATACTCATTGTTTGTTTCAAAAAAGCAGTCATATAAAATAAAATCATACGAAATGGAATGAAGTTGCAAGAGTTTTGAAAATAAGCTTTATATATATTTCTTGGTGCATAAAGATAACCCATCCCATGTCTTCCAAATCCATGTTCAAAAAATAAAACAGAACACAATTGAAATACATATAAAAAGAATATTAAAATCATAATTTGATCATTAGTGTTATCTTTTGTTTTATTATATATCATAAAAGTAATTAATCCTAAAATAGAAAATAATAACGTGATACATTTTGCAAATACACTCCCGTGTACCACATGTAAAATTAAAAAATAACTAACAAATAATCCTGATATGATAAATAATATGAATTGTATCCATTCTCTTTTTTTCATACTAATTCTCCTATATTTTATTATAACACGTCTTTTCTAAACTCGCATCTTTATCTCATAAATTTTCATCATTTTCATATGATGGATTAGAGGTGATACTCATGTTTTTTAAACGTGTTCATATTCGAATTAAGATTGTTTTTTGTATCATATTATTTTTATTTTTATTAATTATTGGTAAAGTTTTTTATATTCAAGTAATCGATTATAAAAAACTTTCCAAATATGCATCTAGTTTATGGAGTCGTAATCTTCCTATTGAAGCAAATCGTGGATTAATTACTGATAGAAATGGTGTTGTTTTAGCAGATAATTTAACAACTTCTTCTTTAATTTTTATTCCTAATCAAATAAAGGATAAAAGAAAAACCGCAAAATTAATTGCAGAAATATTAAAAGTCGATGAAGAAGAAATCTATAAACACGTTACTAAAAAAACAAGTATTGAAAGAGTTCATCCTGAAGGAAGAAGACTTTCTTATGAAGTTGCTGATAAAATTAATCAATTAAAATTACCAGGGGTTTATTTAATTAAAGAAAGTAAAAGAAATTATCCCTATGATACTTATTTATCACATACTTTAGGTTTTGTAGGAATCGATAATCAAGGTTTAAGTGGTTTAGAACTCATGTATGATAAATATTTAACTGGTAGTTATGGAGCAATTAAATACTTTAGTGATGCGAAAGGAAATAAATTAAAATTAAATGAGGTATATGAAAAACCACAAGATGGAATTAATATGACACTTACCATTAATATGGATATTCAAAAGTCATTAGAACGAGAATTAGATAATGCTGTTTTAAAATATAACCCTGACCAAGCAATTGGTATTGCTATGGATCCAAATACAGGTGAAATTTTAGCCATTTCTTCTCGGCCTAATTTTTCACCAAGTCATTATCAAAATTACACAAAAGAACAATTAAATAGAAATTTACCAATTTGGGCAACATATGAACCTGGTTCTACTTTTAAAATCATTACCCTAGCAACTGTATTAGAAGAACATTTAATAGATTTAGATAAAGATAAATTTCATGATAGTGGTAGCATTCAAGTTGAAAATGCCAGAATTAAATGTTGGAAACATGGTGGTCATGGTGAACAAACTTTTTTACAAGTTGTAGAAAACAGTTGTAATCCTGGCTTTGTTGTGATGGGACAAAAAATTGGAAAAGAAAAATTATTTCAATATATTCGTAAATTTGGATTTGGAGAAAAAACAGGTGTTGATTTAAATGGTGAAGCAACAGGAATTTTATTTCCATTAAATAAAGTTGGGCCTGTAGAACTTGCAACAACTTCTTTTGGGCAAGGAGTTAGTGTTACGCCAATTCAACAAATTACTGCTGTTAGTGCTGCCATTAATGGTGGTAAATTATTAACACCCTACATTGTTAAAAGTTTAAATGAACCTGAAACCAATACTACTGTAAAAGAAAATACACCTAAAATAAAAAGAAAAGTGATTAGTGAAGAAACAAGTAAAAAAGTAAGAAGTACATTGGAAAGTGTTGTTACAAACGGAACAGGTAGACCTGCCTATATTGAAGGATACCGTGTTGGTGGAAAAACAGGAACTGCACAGAAAGTAAAAGATGGGCGTTATATGATTGGTAATTATATTACTTCTTTTATGGGATTTCTACCAGCTAATGATCCTCAAATTGTAGTTTATATTGCGATTGATAATGCAAAAGGTGCAACCCAATATGGAGGAACCATTGCTGCACCAATTGTAAAAACTGTCTTAGAAGACTCTATCAAAGCTTTAAATATTAAAAAACCAGGTGGCGATACTGAAAAAAAATATAACTACTTAGATAAAAAATATAAAACAGTTCCTAACGTTACTAATTTATCAGTCAAAGAAGCAACAGAAAAATTAAAAGACTTTAAAATCGAATATTCAGGAAATGGTAACCGTGTTGGTTATCAATCACCAAAAGCCAAAGAACGTATTTATGAAGGTGAAACAGTTCGTTTGATGTTATCAAAATAATAAAATACATAATTATCAAAAAATAAGAATATAATAAACTGAAATGATTGAGGTGAAATCATGCTATTACTTACAAAAGCAGTATTTTCTATCATGATTGGTTTTTTTATATCACTCATTTGTGCCCTTCTTTTTATTCCCATATTAAAAAGAATAAAAGCAGAACAATCTTTAAGTCGTTATTTACAAGATACTCATAAAAAAAAGCAAGGCACTCCAACCATGGGAGGAATCATTTTTATATTAGCAACTATGATTGCCATGTTATTACTATTTTATTTACAAAAAATTACTTGGAGTTATAATATTTTAATTGTTTTTATTACTTTTATTGGTTATGGGCTCATTGGTTTTATCGATGATTATTTAATTATTAAAAGACATAATAATAAAGGATTAACAGAAAAACAAAAACTTCTTTTACAATTAATCATATCTCTCATTTTCTTTTACTATTTTATGTTAGCTGGAAATGAACCATTGTTATGGATTCATACTTTTCATATTAAAATAGATATTGGTTGGTTATATGGAGTTTTTATATTATTTTTATTGTTATCAAGCAGTAATGCTGTCAATTTAACAGATGGATTAGATGGCCTGGCTGGAGGACTTTCAGCAATTGCTTATCTAACTTTTGGTATTATTGTTTTTCAAACTGGATGGTTAGATGGTTATGAAAGTATTGGTTGCTTTTGTTTCATTTTATTTGGGTCCCTGCTTGGATTTTTAGTATTCAATGTATCACCAGCTAAAATATTCATGGGAGATACAGGTAGTTTAGCACTAGGTGCTACTTTAGGTGCTCTTGCAATATTAACCAGACATGAACTATTATTAATTATCATTGGTATTGTATTTGTTATTGAAACAAGTAGTTGTATCTTACAAAGATATTATTATAAATTAACACATAAAAGATTATTTCCAATGGCGCCACTACACCACAGTTTTGAAAAAAAAGGATGGAATGAAAGAGATATTGTAAAACTATTTTGGATTATTGGATTATTTGGCTCTATGATAGCATTAGCATTTGGAGTATGGTTATGAAAAAACAATTTGATTATTTATTATTCATAAGTGTTATTATCATTTCTCTTTTTGGACTTCTTATGATTTATTCTGCTTCTTATGTATGGGCTGAATACAAATTTCAAAATCCTTTTAAATTTGTTACCAATCAAGGAATCTTTTTCATATTGGGTATTTTCTTTATGCTAGTCATTAGTAAATTACCTTTCTCTTTTTTTCAAAAAAATTGTAAAAAATTTTTATTTCTTTGTATTTTATTACTAATTGGAGTTCTTATACCTGGAATCGGAAGTATTCGTAATGGAAGTAGAAGTTGGTTTGGAATTGGATCTTTTGGTATTCAACCAAGTGAGTTTACTAAATTAGCTATGATTTTATTTACTGCTCATTATTTAACTAAAAATGAAAAATTAATGAAACAATTTAAAAAAGGTATTTTACCAATTCTTTCACTTTTATTATTCCTTTTCTTTTTAATTATGTTACAACCAGATTTTGGAACAGGAATGATTTTAGTCATGTCTATTATTGGCATGCTATTTGTAGGTGGTGTTCCTATTTCCTTTTTCTTAAAATTAGGAAGTATTGGAGTAATCGGAATTATAGGACTTATTTTAGCTGCACCCTACCGTTTAACTCGTATTCTATCTTTTTTAAATCCCTGGCAAGATCCATTAGGAAGTGGTTTTCAAATCATTCAATCTCTTTATGCTATTGGACCTGGTGGATTATTTGGATATGGTTTTTTAAATTCTAGACAAAAACATTTTTATTTACCAGAACCACAAACTGATTTTATTTTTTCAATCATCAGTGAAGAATTTGGATTTATGGGAATTTTAATTGTAGCCAGTTTATTTTTATTTATTATTTACCGTGGATTTATGATTGCTAGAAATTCTTCCAATCTATTTCAAAAATATGTAGCATTTGGCATTACTTTTCAAATTGCTTTTCAATCAATTTTAAACTTAATGGTAGTCGTTGGACTCATTCCTGTAACAGGAGTAACACTCCCCTTTCTTAGTTATGGAGGATCTAGTTTATTAATTACTCTGTGTAGTGTAGGAATATTATTAAATATTAGTAGAAATAATAAATAAAAATTTACAATTTTTTGTCAAGTATGAATAATTGTAAAAGAAAATAAATAATTCTATAATTTAGATATATTTGCATGGTTCAATTGAATAGTTTTTTTCCTTCCAAAGGAAGAAATAACTACCTCAATTCTTCCATAAAAAAATTCTAGGAGGAAGTTTTTATGCACAAAAATTTAATTCATATTACAAATTATTATCGTAGAGATGAAAATAATAATAAAGCTTGTAGATTAGGACATAAGGAACCATTTCTTTTTGTCGAAGATATGTCTCATAATTATGTTTCTGGTTTAGAAAATAGAGTATATTATAGGTGTTTTTGCTTAGAATGTGGTAGATTTGATGATTATCAAATGTCAGTACAAGATTGAAGGTTAGTTATTAAAATTGATGATATTGATTATTCTACCGCCAGTATCAATCATATTAGAGAAAGATATTTTGAATTATTAAATACGGGTTTAACAAATGAAGAAGCTGTTTCCATGTTAAATAAAAGTTCTAAAACTAAAAAATTAGAAAAATTAAAAAAGTAATAAGAATAATTTGTTATAACGTTATAAAATAAATTTAAATCACAAACAAAATAAAACGAAATTAGTTTATTTACTAATTTCGTTTTCTAATCTTTTATCATAAATCAAACTATTATTTTTTCCATGACGTTTTACATAATATAAAGCATCATCAGCTTGTTTCATACAATCTTGAATGGAATTTGTTTCATCATATAACGAAATTCCTGCAGAAAAAGTAGTTTGAAATTCTTTAAATGAATCCTGAAATAGATGATTCATTGTTTCTATTCTCTTTTTTACAAATTGCACTTGATTTGTTTTAAAAATAATTAGAATTTCTTCTCCTCCATAACGAGCAGCAAAATCTCCTTGACGAATATGCCCTACAATTAATTGTCCTAATTTTTTTAAAACTTGATCCCCTACTTGGTGGCCATAATTATCATTAATTTGTTTAAAATCATCAATATCTAATAATACTACTGTACTAGGCGGTAATAAATCAGCAATGTATTTTTCTAATTTCTTTCTAGTATATAAACCTGTTAGTTCATCTTTTTGTAAGTTGGTAATTATTTCTATATATGCACTCACATCTTCAAAATATTTCACATGAATTAATTCATGATCTAACGTCATCGCTTTTGATTTCAATTTATAAAAATGATCATGGTATTGATAAATGTCTAAATCTTTATGATTGTTTAAAATTTGTTCAAATAATGGACTTTGATAACATCCATGGCGAATACTTTCCAATTGATACTCCCATCCAAATTGATTTAAGATTTCTTTTAAATTTTCTATATTCATATATTCATCACAATTAAAGTATATAATAGCTAGATTTTATTGTAAAGAACTTTCTATAATTTTTTTGTTAATCTTTTTTCTGTACGGAAATCATCTAATTGATAACCTAATGTTGCCAATTCTTTTTCCAACTTTCTCATTGGTAAACCATATAAATTGGTAACATCTCCATCAATTTTAGAAATCATGAAAAAGGCTGTTTCCCCATAACCACATCTTGCAAATAAAGCTTTTTCTTTTTTTAAATATTTTTGCATCATCGCAAAAGTAATTTTAGAAAATGTCACTTTTGTAACTGCTGAAAAACTAATTGTTTTATTTTGATATAAATCAATAATAGTTACAACGGTTACCATATCA
>ULOC01030651.1_pt1 | contig 24722 bp, 18 predicted proteins | sample 1952181 | NCBI WGS metagenome assembly ULOC01 (sample SAMEA4835592, study PRJEB28245) | human gut metagenome | biome: gut microbiome; material: fecal sample | place: Denmark | collected 2008
GTCTCAACGTGCCCCGTATGCGCAAACTGATCAAACGCCCGCACTTTTCTCAGTTCATATCCGCCATCCACCAGAATCCGCAGATCACGTGCAAGCGTTGCCGAATCACAACTCACATAAACAATCCGCTGCGGCTTCATGGCAAGCATCGTGGACAAACACTGCTCATCGCACCCCTTCCGAGGCGGATCTACCACAATCACATCCGGATGGCGCATTCCTGCATCCAGATTATTGCTGTTGTAAAACGCTGGAAGTACCTCCTCCGCTTTTCCAACATAAAACTGTGCATTGGTAATTCCATTTAACGCAGCATTATTTTTTGCGTCCTCGATCGCCTGCGGAACAATTTCCACTCCGTATACCTGCTTTGCCTTCTGCGACAAAAATAACGAAATGGTTCCAATCCCACAGTACAGATCCCATACCGATTCTTCTCCGGTCAGCCCCGCATATTCCAGCGCCGTACTATAAAGTTTCTCCGTCTGTACCGGATTGACCTGATAAAACGATTGCGGAGAAATGTGATAGGCAATCGCCGTATCTTTCACAGAAAAATCATTTGTATTGCGCAGATGGATATAATCCGTGATATAAGGCATGCCCCAGATACATTCCGTGCGCTTTCCAAGAATAACATTTGTGCGCTCGGTATTTATATTATAAGAAATAGAGGTCATCCCCGGAAGCACCGAAAGCCGTTCGATGAGCGCGTCTTTCTGTGGCAGCCCGTCTCCGTTAATCACCAGACATACCATCACTTCTTCGGTGGTAAATCCATAGCGGATCAAAACATGGCGCACCAACCCGGTTCCGGCAGCCTCATCGTAAGCCGGAATCTGTGCCTGATACATCCACTCCTTTACTGCAGACAGCACATCTTTATTTTCCTTTACCCCAAGCAGACAGTCTTCCACCGGAATGATGGCATGCGTACGTGCCGCATAAAATCCGGTCACAAGTTTTCCTTCTTTATCCAGTCCCACCGGAAACTGTGCCTTGTTGCGGTAGCGGAAAGGATGCTCCATCCCAACGATCGGCAGACACACCCGCTCTAACTCCTCTTTGGAAAATCCACCAATCCTCTGCAGATTACTGCGCACCTTGTTTTCCTTGAATGCAAGCTGTTCCTCGTAGGAAAGTGCCTGTATCTGACAGCCACCGCAGCGGCGGTGGAGCGGACATTGCGGTTCTACACGGTATGGAGATGGTGTGATAATTTCCTCCACACGGGCATATCCATAGTGCTTTTTCAGTTTTGTGGCACGAGCACGGATTTCATCTCCGATCAGCGCATCCTTGACGAAAAATGTCATCCCATCGTACTTTCCGATGCCTTCCCCGTCGACTCCCATATCTGTAATTTTCAAAGAAAATAAATCGTTTTTTTTCATCCTTTTAACCTGCGAAGTCGGAGTCAAAATATCTTTCGGCTCCGACTTTATCTCATCTTATTTGCTTGTCTTGCGGATATTTGTCTCCAGCAGGCGGCTGTACCCCTGCCACTCAAGATTATTGTCCGGCACATTTGCCAGAATCTCCCGCATGGTTTCCATCTTTGCATCCACGTTGTCCGCGAAGCTCAAAGCCATCGCTTCAACCAGTGCCGGTTTCTTCGGAGATCCATACTCCAGTTCTCCGTGGTGCGCCAGAATGCAGTGCTTTAACTCATTTTCCAGAACCACCGGAAATCCCTCAATGGAACGGATTCCCTCGCCTACCCACTCAGCACCAATCATAATATGCCCAAGCAGCTGTCCTGCATCGGTATAATCATTTGCCGGAAACGCCGACAACTCTTTTAATTTACCGATATCGTGGAAAATCGCCGCCGTAATCAGAAGATCCCGGTTCAAAAACGGATAATTCTGCGCAAAATAATTACAGTTTCTTGTCACGCTGACGGTGTGTTCCAACAGACCCCCGACAAATCCATGATGTACACTCTTTGCTGCCGAATGAAATTTAAACCGGTCCGCAAATGTTTGATTATCGAAAAATCTGTGCAGCAGCTGGTTCAGGTAAGGATTTTTCACAGAATCAATATATCCTGTCAATTCGGCATACATCTCCTCCACATCCTTGTCCGTACAAGGAAGATACTCCTTAGGATCAATGTCCTCCTCTGAAACACGGCGTGCACGCCGGATCGACATCTGCAGATTTCCCTGAAAGCTGGTGACATCTCCCGTAACCGCCACATAATCCAGCGCGTCAAACTCATCAATTCCCACAGAACCCGGATCCCAGATCTTGGCATCAATCGTTCCTGTTTTATCCTGCAGGATCACATTGTCGTATGCTTTTCCGGCTTTGGTCAGTGCCGCCTGTTTGAATTTACACAGATATACTTCATTTACTTTTTCTCCTTCTCGGAGAGATTCAATATATTTCATAATAACTCCTTATTTCCAATTTTACTGCAAAACCCCTGCTTTTAATTTACAGGTAATCTTTTTATACCCCCTAGTACCTTCCCGCATAACCGTAACCGAATAGGTTTCTTTCGGTGTCAGCTGCAACAGCACCTCCCGGAATTGCTCTGCACTTGCAACCTCCTGGCCTGCAACGGAACGGATCACATCCCCGCTCTGCAGTCCCGCATCCATGGCAGGCGAATCCATCTCGACTTTTTTGATATATACGCCCTTTGGAATATCGTATTTCTGCGCAATATGCTGGGTAACCGTAGAAATGTGCACACCAAAATACGGCACCTCTTTGTCCGCAAATAATAGATCAATCACTGGCATCAGTTCTGATATTTCCACTGCAGTGAGCGTATTTGCAGAAGCCGCACTATAGCTTTGCATCACAACACCGACAAGTTCGCCATCCATATTGATCAGCACACCGCTTCCATTCTCGCTGGCAACAATATCTGTCGTGTATACACTGTAATTATTGTCCGGGGTGGAAATTTCATTATTGGTCGCTGTAATAGTTCCGGTCAGGATCGAATAATTCGTTCCAAGCGGACTACCGAGGGCAATCACAATACTTCCCTTATGTATGGTGTTTAAACCAGCTGTTTTCATCACGGTGATGGCATTCCTCGTGGAATCTTCCAGATCCTCCAGATCCACGGTAAGTGCCGCAAGACCGGTATTCCCATCGTATCTGACCAGCTTTGCCTCTGCCACCGCATCATTTACAAAGGTAACTTTGATCTTTGCAGCATCTTTAATCGTTTTTTTCTCCGTAAGAATCCAGAGTTTACCTCCACTTTCTCCAATGATCGTGCCACAGCCCTGACCTTCCCGTTCATAAGAGTTGTTAAACCAGTCCGTATCACTGACCACCCCTGTGATCGTAACGATGGACTTATTTGCCGTATTTCCAATGGTGTACAGCTCTGTCTGAATCTGTTGGTAATCGTCCAGCGTCATCGGCTGTCTCTCTTCCGGAGTCTGTGTCTCCTCCTTTTCCTCAGACCCCTGCTCCGTTTCTTCCACCGATGCCTGCTGTGAATCCTGTGCTCCGGTATCCGGCACAGGACCTTCCTCCTGCCGCAGAACCGGAATCATAAAAAGCAGCACCAGACACACAGCCAGCGCAAATACACCCCCACAGGCAGCAGATTCCCCCAACCGGACCCACATACGTTTATAATTCTTTGGTTTGTCCTTAATCTGTTCTCTGACAAACGCATTCTTTGGTTGCTGTTTATCACTCATAACCACTATTATATTCGCATTTCCATGCACTTGCAACAATCACATTATTTTTCTTTTCCAAAATGGCACTTTGCGTTATAATACAAGAGAGAATACTATATAAAAAGGAATATCACTATGAATCAGAAAGTTTATCATACACTTGAATATTATAAAATACTGGAGCGTCTGGCAGATTATGCCAGCTGTGAAGAGGCAAAAGACCGCTGTCACAAACTGGTTCCCCTGACCGATCCTGCGGAAATTGCACATCTGCAGGAAACTACGGCAGACGCACTCAGCCGCCTGTACCGCGGAAGTGGCATCAGTTTTTCCGGCGTTCACAATGTCAACGCTTCCCTGAAGCGTCTCGATATCGGTGGCACCTTAAATACCACAGAGCTCCTTATGATCTGTTCTCTGTTGGAAGTTGCCAAGCGGGTCAAAGCATACGACCGAAGCGACCGCAACGATGAAAAAACAGATTCCCTGTCACCGCTTTTTTCACAGATCCAGCCGCTTTCTCCCCTTTTGGATGAAATCCGCCGCTGTGTTGTCGGGGAAGACGAAATTGCAGACGACGCCTCTGCGGCACTTTCTAAAATCCGTAAATCCATCCGGGGGATGAACGATCGCATTCACGCACAGCTGACTGGTCTTATGAACAACACAACCACCCGCAGCTATCTGCAGGATGCTGTGATTACCATGCGTGACGGCCGCTACTGTCTGCCGGTTCGTGCCGAATCCAAAACCTCGGTTCCCGGTATGGTACATGACCAGTCCTCAAGCGGTTCTACCTTATTTATTGAACCAATGGCTGTCGTCAATTTAAATAACGAACTTAAGGAACTGTTTTTAAAAGAGCAGGAAGAAATTGACCGCATTTTAGCAGATCTTTCCAACCGTGTGGCAGAAAACGCAAACGGAATCCGTCAGGATTATACTGTTCTTGCGGAACTGGATTTTATTTTTGCCAAAGCCGAACTTGCCAAAAGTTACAACGGTGTTGCCCCTGTCTTTAATGAAGAGGGGCGGATTAACATCCGCAAAGGCCGCCACCCACTCTTAGATCCTAAGAAAGTGGTTCCGATTGATGTACGTCTCGGTGCGGATTTCCGGCAGCTGATCGTGACCGGTCCAAACACCGGTGGTAAAACCGTCTCTTTAAAAACGGTGGGACTGCTGACTCTGATGGGACAGTCCGGTCTGCACATTCCGGCCGGAGATCGCTCGGAACTTGCCATTTTTCACGAAATTTTTGCAGATATCGGAGATGAACAGAGTATTGAGCAAAGCCTGAGTACGTTTTCTTCCCACATGACCAATATCGTCCGCATTTTACAAAAGGCGGATGACCAGAGCCTGTGTCTGTTTGACGAACTCTGCGCCGGTACCGATCCGACCGAAGGTGCCGCACTTGCCATCTCCATCTTAAACAAACTGCACCAGTATGGAGCGGTCACCATGGCTACCACGCATTACAGTGAATTGAAAGTTTATGCGCTCTCCACAGAAGGTGTTGAAAATGCCTGCTGTGAATTTGATGTCGATACGCTCAGTCCTACCTACCGTCTGCTGATCGGTATTCCGGGAAAAAGTAATGCGTTTGCCATCAGTTCCAAACTCGGACTGGCAGAAAATATCATTGAAGATGCCAAAGGCCGCCTGAGTGAGCGCGACGTCAATTTCGAAGATATGCTTGCCAATCTGGAACAGAGCCGTATCACCATTGAAAAAGAACAGCTGGAAATCCAGAAATATAAAGCAGAAATTGAAGATTTAAAGAAGAAACTGACCGCCAAAAATGAGCGTCTGGACAACAGCCGTGACGAGATCCTGCGCAAAGCCAATGAAGAAGCCGTACAGATTCTCAAAGAAGCCAAAGACCTTGCCGATGAGACCATCCGCAATTTCAACAAGTACGGACAGGGACAGGCGCCTATGTCCAAAATGGAAAAAGAACGCAGCCGTGTACGTGACAAAATGAGTGCCAGTGAAAAAGCACTCTCCATGAAGAAAAAGGAAACGGTCAACCACAAAGTACCTAAAAAGCTGCGCATCGGTGATTCCGTGCGTGTACTGTCCATGAACTTAAAGGGAACCGTGCACACACTGCCAAACGCCAAAGGGGATCTGTATGTCCAGATGGGAATCTTACGTTCCCTGGTCAACATCAAAGATCTGGTACTAATCGATGAAGATGCCTCTCCGGCAGCAAAAAAATACGGAGGTACTTCTTCCGGAAAAATAAAAATGAGCAAAGCGGCATCCGTTTCTACAGAGATCAATCTGATTGGTATGACGGTAGACGAAGCCATTGCCCATCTGGATAAATATCTTGATGATGCCTATGTGGCTCATCTGCCATCCGTCCGGATCGTTCACGGAAAAGGAACCGGTGCACTGCGCAATGCCGTGCAGGCACATCTGAAAAACCAGCGGTACGTGAAATCTTACCGGATGGGAGAGCCGTCTGAGGGCGGTGCCGGTGTGACCATTGCTGCTTTTGATGTTTAAATACCTATTGATTTTTTATAATAAGGAGGGATTTCCATGTCCAAACAGAAAATACTGATTGTGGACGATGACAATAATATTGCAGAACTTATTTCCCTGTATCTGACCAAGGAATGCTATGATACCAAAATCGTCAATGACGGGGAAGAAGCCCTGCACGCATTTGAACACTATAACCCTAACCTGATCCTGCTTGATCTGATGCTTCCGGGCATTGACGGCTATCAGGTCTGCCGGGAAATCCGTACCAAAAGCAACGTTCCGATCATCATGCTTTCCGCCAAAGGCGAAATCTTTGATAAAGTACTCGGACTAGAGCTCGGTGCGGATGATTACATATTAAAACCATTTGATTCCAAGGAACTGGTAGCACGCGTCAAAGCAGTTCTCCGCCGTTTCCAGCCTGCCAAAACCGAGTCCGTTGTAGAATTAAAATGTGTGGAATATCCGGATCTGACTGTCAATCTGTCCAATTATTCGGTCATGTACAATGGGCATCCGATTGACATGCCTCCAAAAGAACTGGAACTGTTATATTTCCTTGCAGCTTCTCCCAACCAGGTGTTTACCCGCGAACAGCTGCTGGATCACATCTGGGGATATGAATACATCGGGGATACCCGCACAGTAGATGTCCACGTCAAACGTCTCCGGGAAAAGATCAAAGACCATGAAACCTGGTCGATCGCAACTGTCTGGGGAATCGGTTACAAATTTGAGGTAAAAGGATGAAAAAAACACTGATCCCCAAACTCATTTTCGGTTATGTCCTGTTTGTGGTTCTCGGCTTTATCATCCTGTGTACGTTCACACAGCATGCGATCACGCATTATGCCGAAAACCGGGAGGCACAGCAGCTATACCGGGAATCTGTACAGATTGCATCGGGTTATGCTGACAATTATAATAAATACAGTTTTTCGTTGCAGGATTTTCAAAAACAGATGCAAAGTCTTGGCGAATATCTTTCTGCCCAAATCTGGATCATGGACAATCAGGGAAATATCCTTTTTGATTCTACCGATGAATCCGTCGGCAAAGATGCAGCAAATGCCAATTATAAAACGCTCAAAGGTTTCAACACTTCCGACTTTGGCAACCGTTATTATATGACCGGTAACTTTTACGGATCGTTTTCCGAAAAAAACCTTACGGTATTTTCTCCGATCACCAGCAATTACCGGATTCACAGTTATGTCATGATCCATAAGACCGTGTCCTCCATCACACAGAATGCAAACGGTTTTATGAACATTGTTTTTTATACCATTGAATTTGTTTTTCTGACAGCACTGTTCCTCCTTTTGCTGTTTGCACATGGATTTTACCGTCCACTGCATCGGCTGACAATCGTCTCCGAGAGTTATGCCAAAGGAAATTTTGAACCGCGCACACAGATCCACCGGAACGATGAACTGGGATATCTTGCCAACACCATGGATTATATGGCAAATGAACTGGATACACTTGAAGAAGACCAAAGAAAGTTTATCTCGAATGTTTCCCACGATTTCCGTTCTCCGCTGACATCAATCAAAGGATATATCGAAGCCATGTTAGACGGAACCATTCCACCGGAGCTACAGAATAAATATCTGAACATCATCCTGTTTGAAACCGAACGTCTGACCAAACTGACACAGGGAATTCTGGATCTGAACCGTTTTGGACAGCACCGGGGTATGATGCTTGACCTTACAGATTTCGATATCAACCGCATGATAAAGACGACCATCCTCACCTTTGAAGGAACCTGTTCTGCCAAAGGGCTTTCCTTTGATCTTGTCTTAACAGGACAAAAGTTATATGTTCACGGTGATATGAGCAAAATCCAGCAGGTTCTCTATAACCTGATCGACAATGCCACAAAGTTTTCCCACAATGATGCATCAATCAAGATTGAAACAAGCATCAAAAATGAAAAAGTTCTTATTTCCGTGAAAGATTCCGGAATCGGAATTCCTGCAGAAAGTATCAAAAAAATCTGGGACCGCTTTTATAAAACGGACCTTTCCCGGGGAAAAGATAAACGGGGAACCGGCCTTGGACTTGCTATTGTAAAAGAAATTATTCAGGCACACAATGAACATATCAACGTCATCAGCACCGAAGGAGTGGGAACAGAGTTCATCTTTACCCTGCCACTCGCAAAAAAAGAAGTACAGTCATAACTGACCGTACTTCTTTTTTCAGTCAATGGTAAGTTCCTGATCCTTCCGGTCATACACACTGCGATACATCTTTGTATCTATGCTTTCCTTATCCAGAGACCATTTATTTTCTTCTTCCATGGCATCTTCCCGCAGCAGATCCGTTTCAAACCGATACCCTTCCGTTGTCACAGCCCTCAGATAGATACGCAGTTGTTTCCGCGCAGGGGTTTGTCCTTCCTGTGCCTGCGTCTGTTCTACGTCTTCTTTCTGCTGCTGTGGCTTCTCATATACCATCCTGCAGGTAACGGTACCGGAACCTGAATCAACGGTAGATCCTTCCGAATCCTCCTCCACTGCCTGTTCCGTCGTCACCAGATCCTTATCGTCCTTTGATGACTCCTGTTTTTCCTCTAGCAGATTCTGCAACAGATCCTGCGTCCAGATTTCCTCTCCATCCAGGGATGCTGCTATTTCAAAACTTTTAAAATGATACATCGCAACATTATCAAGCGTATAGGTACATTTTCCTTTCAGAGAAAGTTTTCCGTCCTTTAATGCCGGCGTTCCATCTAAAGTTCCCGATAAAACCTGATCAAATTTTCCGCTGACACCATCAAAGTCTTCCACCACTTCCGTTGTCTTCTTTTTTCCGTTTGCAAGAAGGAACGTGACATTTCCGTTGAATGTTTTGTTAAGCGGAAGCGTGATATTTCCTTTGAACATGTAACCGTCTGCTTTCAGCGGACATTCCGTTGTTCCGAAATAGATGCTCATCGTTGTATTATCGGTATACTCTTTCGGAATCACGGAAACTTCCACCTTATACTCGTGACGGGCAAAATCCATATCCTTTACTTCTATGGAATAATCCTCGACCATACTGGCCTCTTCTTCGAGTGTTTTTTCAATGCTTGACTGCATTCCTCCTACATCCGAAAGAATGATGTTGGTCGTATCCTGCAGATAGGCAAGCTGGTTGGTCAGCTCACTGACTTTTCCATACATCAGAATTCCAAACACCAAAAGCAAGATAAGGATCAGTACAATGAGTATTTTTTTCCAGTTTGCTTTCCATTTTTTCATAGAAATTATTCTTCGCTATCCTCACTCTTTACGATCGCAATACCAAGTTCTTCTAACTGTTTCTCATCCACAGAACCCGGTGCCTCAGACATCAGATCGGAAGCATCCTTTACCTTCGGGAATGCAATCACGTCACGGATGGAATCTGCATGTACCATGTGCATAATCATACGGTCTACACCGTAAGCCAGTCCTGCGTGTGGCGGCACACCATAGGAGAATGCATCCAGAAGGAATCCAAACTGCTCATGTGCGCGCTCCTTGGTAAATCCAAGCACCTCAAACATCTTTTCCTGAATGTCATCCTGATGAATACGGACAGAACCACCACCAAGTTCGGTACCGTTTAATACGATATCGTATGCCTTTGCGCGGACAGCACCCGGATCGCTGTCGATCTTATCCCAGTCCTCTTCCATCGGCATGGTAAATGGATGATGCATTGCCATGAAACGGTTTTCTTCATCGGACCACTCCAGAAGTGGGAATTCTGTTACCCACAGGAAATTGTACTTGTTCTCATCGATCAGTCCAAGTTCTTCTCCAAGCTGTAAACGAAGTGCGCCCAGTACGTTCCATACGATCTTATTTTTATCTGCTGCAAACAAAAGCAGATCGCCCGGCTTGCCGTTCATCTTTGCAACAAGTGCGTTTAACTCGTCTTCTGTCATAAACTTTGCGAAAGAAGACTTGTAAGTGCCATCTTCGTTAATGCACAGATAAGCAAGTCCCTTGGCACCGCAGCCCTTTGCATGCTCCACCAGCTTGTCAATCTTCTTACGCGGCATATGTCCCTGTCCCTCGACATTGATACCACGGACAGAACCACCGTTTTCCAGTGCACCGGTAAATACACCGAATCCACAGCCCTTTACGGTCTCGGATACATCGACCAGTTCCATACCGAAACGGGTATCCGGCTTGTCGGAACCGAAACGATCCATGGCTTCCTGCCACGGCATACGCTGCAGCGGAATCTGCACATCCACACCGATGGCTTCCTTAAATACGAATTTTAACAGACGCTCATTGACATCAATGACATCGTCGATATCAACAAAGGAAAGTTCCATATCTGCCTGTGTAAACTCCGGCTGACGGTCTGCACGCAGATCCTCGTCACGGAAGCAGCGGGCGATCTGGAAATACCGGTCATAGCCGGATGCCATCAGAAGCTGCTTGAACAGCTGCGGAGACTGTGGCAGTGCATAGAAATTTCCCGGATGCACACGGCTTGGCACAAGATAATCTCTGGCACCTTCCGGTGTAGACTTGCACAGGATCGGAGTCTCGATCTCTAAAAATCCCTCGTCTGCCATAAACTGACGCATCAGTCCGAGCACACGGCTTTTCAGCATTAAGTTCTTTTGAATGTCCGGTCTGCGCAGATCCAGATAACGATATTTCAGACGAATATCTTCCTTGGTCTGGCTGTTCTCCTCAATTGCAAACGGAGGTGTCTGTGACTCGGATAAAATGCGAAGGCTGGTTGCGATCACTTCGATATCTCCGGTCTTTAAGTTTTCATTGACTGCTGCAGAACGCTTCTGTACCGTTCCTTCAACAGCCACTACATATTCACTTCTTAAAGTTCCTGCCTTTGCAAATCCCTCTGCTCCGACACTCTCCTCGTCAAACACGATCTGTAACAGACCACTTCTGTCACGCAGGTCGATAAAAATCAGACTTCCTAAATTTCTTCTCTTCTGTACCCAGCCCATAACGGTTACTTTTTCACCGATGTTGGCACTGCTTACCTCGGTACATCTGTGGCTTCTGTGTAAGCCTTTCATTGATTCTGCCATGATTGTCTCCTTTATACTCTCCTTATTCTATTTGTTAAAAAACTCCTCAAATTCTTCGTATCCTTCTTTGGAAAGCTGCTCTTTCTGGAATTTCTTGTTCTTGTTCATGCGGACTACCAATACCTGCTGTCCATTCTTGCGGGCTTCTTTTGCCTGTTTCATCACATCCACAAGTTTCTCTGCCGGATACTTCTTTTCCACTAAGTAAGCAACTCTCTTCGGACGCTCCGGAATTTTGAACCCGCTCTCCATCAGAAGCAGGATAATACGCTCAAATCCGATGGAAAAACCACATGCCGGCACATCGTTACCTGTGAATTTTCCAATCATCTTGTCGTATCTTCCACCGCCGCCGCAGGCTGCACCAAGCTCCGGCATTGCAATCTCAAAAATGGTTCCGGTATAATAGCTCATGCCGCGCACGAGTGTCGGATCAAAGACCAGTGTGAATTCTGCATTCTTTGTCGCATTGACTGCCGTTGCAATCTCGGTCAGGCTGTCTGCCACTTCCTGATCCAGAAAATCTCCCAGCTTGTCCTTTAAGAATGCCACACCTTCCGCAACATCCTTGCGGTCTTTTAATAACTCAAACAGCTCTAAATACTTGTCAATCGACTCTTTTGCATAACCCTCTTCCCCGAGTTCTGCCGCCACACCTTCGAGACCGATCTTGTCCATCTTATCGAGGGTGATGAAAATGCTGTCGTAATCCTTCTCTTCAAATCCGCTGTATGCTGCCATTGCCTTTAAAATCCGGCGCTCATTGATGCGGATCTCAAAATTCTTAAATCCAAGTCTGCCGATGGTAGTGGTTGTCGCGGTGATCAGCTCAATCTCTGCAAGATTACTCGGCTCTCCTAAAATATCAATATCGCACTGGGTAAACTGACGGTAACGTCCACGCTGCGGACGGTCGGCTCTCCACACGCTTCCGATCTGCAGTGCCTTAAACGGTGTCGGCAGATCATTGGCATGGTTTGCATAGAAACGGGAAAGCGGAACGGTCAGATCATAACGCATACCGAAATCGACCACATCCGCCTCTTCTTTTGCGGTCTCGAGATTTAACTTCTCGCCACGCTTTAATACTTTAAAGATCAGTTTCTCGTTCTCGCCGCCCTGCTTGTTGGAAAGGTTTGCAATATTTTCCATGCATGGGGTTTCAATCGGCGTAAATCCAAAGCTGCGGTAGGTATCTTTGATCACGCTTGTCACATAATCACGGATTTCCATCTCTGCAGGTAATATATCTTTCATGCCGTTGACCGGCTTTTTGCTCAGTGCCATTTGATTTCCTCCATTTTTTTCTCTTTTATCCAGCATTTATTATACGTTTCGGTGCCTGATACGTCAAGGATTGTTCACGGATTCTGCGCTTTTGCCCCCCTTCTTTCCTCTCTCCTCACAAAAAAGACAGCAGTTCCATGCCGGTCTGCTGTCTTTTTTATACATCTGCTTTTACTTCCTCCAGCAATTCATCAAAACTGGAATATGTCCGTTTATTCGGATCCTTCCTTAATCTCTCTACTTCCTTAATTGCCTGCATTGTTTCCTCATCCATTCTGATCGTTACATTTGTTGTTGCCATATTATCTCAACTCCCTTCTCATTTTTATTATACCTATTTTGCACTGCTCGGGCAATACAATGTATTATATAATCTGTGCAGTTTTTTCAATGTGGTTTCCGTTTTTAATGGCACGTATAAATTCCTGCCGGATTTCCACATTCGGAATTCCTACCGTCTTTTTTTCTTCATCATAAGCCAGATATCCCAGATGGATCAGCAGTGTAAGCACATCATCTTTACTCTTCATGGAGGTCATGTCATTTTCGCTGATTGTCAAAACATATGACATTTCAATTTTTTCATGCAATAAAAGAACTTCTGTTTGCAAAACTGCTTTGTAAATTCAATATCATAAAATTCTGTAGCCGTTCTACCTATGGAGAATTCCGTTTTTACTGTTAATTTCTAAATTCCAAATACACCTAAAAAAGGTGACCACGGAAAAGAATTTATTTTTCAAAAAGAAAATGCTTATTGTAAATTAGTCATTGAGTTTTAAGAAAAAATCATTTACAGTATCTGCAACTTTATATGGATTCTCATAATCATCACAAAAAACTAAAAACACCTCATATGTCTCGGATTTCCAGTAATAGAAATTTCCCCCTCTATCTCTTGCTAGAGGAAAATAATCCTTTGGAATAAATCCATCCGCTCTATCACTCTCAACAATTGATTCAAAAAACATCTTGTCAGCAATAATTGGAACAATCTTTACCACTTCACATTCAAAACCATTTACCTCAAATTTTCTTAGATCAATCTTCTCACCATCATATAACGAATAGAACTCAACTAGTTTGTCGGGAAATAAAATGCCATACTTATTCTCTATCTCTTTAATCTTCTTTATTGATTCTTTACAATTTTTTTCCTGACCTTTTATAAATTCAAACATTCTACACATCTCCTTTTCTGGGTGGATTATAACTCGGACCATTAACTGCATCATACTGTGCACACCCACCAGAATGAGGCTTTGTCGCATTGTGTGCCTCATCTTCAACTAATTCCAGCGTTATTGTACCATCTTCAACATTATAATCATCTACATGATGCCATACATAACCATCTGGTGTTTCTTCCAATTTCATTGTCTTATTCGCAGCATCAAAATCCTTGCTTCTACTTCCGGTTGCAACAACTTTAACAATACATTTTGTTCCATCTTCCTTAGAATAAATTTTATCAGTTTCTGCAAAAGAAACACCACCATTTTGAGTTTCTTTAACCCCTTCTATTCCTTTATCTAAAGCTCTCTGATATGGATTGGTTTTTTCATTATAATCCTGCGCTGCCTTATTCGCTATTTCCTGTTTTTCTTTCATTGTTAATTCTATTTTATCCTCGGTAGAATCAACTTGTTCCTCTGTTTGTTTTTCGGAAATTTCTTCTGGCAATTCGTTTTGACTATCTTCGCTTATCTCATCAGGTAAAGCTTTCGACTCGCTTTCGCCAATTTCATCAGGTAAGTCTTCAATTTCAGGATTTATATTTTCTATTATTTCTCTTATATCCTCTTTACCAATTAAATTCAATTGATCTCCTTTCTGCTATATCTTTAAACCGCTTACTGATTTCACCTTCTCGTTGTAACTCGCATATCTGAAGAACAATAAGATAACAAATCTGTTCGACCAATTTCTTGTCATTTATTATGTACATATTCTTAACTTTTCTAAATGCAATTGACAAAGCATTCTCTTCATCAAAATTCTCTTCTAACGCTTTAGAAATTAATTTTCCTTTAAACATGTTATATGCCAGAATCTGCTTGTCATAATCTTCTTCTACAAAAGCTTTCCGCAACATTTTCTTAGTAGTATCACCGATTGCAAGCGTGTCGACCCAAGAGAGTGCCAATTTCTTTTCTTCTTCTGTGAGTTCAACTTTTTGGTCTTCTTCAAACAAAAAACGCAAGTATTTCTCATCATGGGTCTCTATATGTGAAACCTGACTATGCTCTTTTTTATACGGATTTTCATCTCTAAAATCATCAATATAACACAATACCGCTTCTATCCAATCATTTTGGTAAATCACGGCAGTATAATTTGGTAATTTTCCTATTTCATTTATCTGATTATCATTTAATGAACAAGATGTACCTACTATTTTTCTATCTTCTTCATCAGGAAGACGTAAAACAATTTTTGTATTTGTATTTCTTATTACTGCCTCATCTAAAAGAGCTGGTGCCTGATCTGCAATAATAAATCCTTCACCATATGCTCTCATTTCAGCAATTGCATTTGTTAGCATTTCTACAGATTTTCCTTGTAGATTTGCTCCTTCCTGACTTTGACTTGTGGAAGTTCTTCTTAAAATATTATGAGCTTCCTCCAATACTGTTATATGTCTTAATTTATCCGAAAAACTATCCTTGTTAATCCAATATTCCTGTAATTTCATCATTACAATTCCCATGATTAAGGATTTTGTTTCCACTCCTCCAATTCTGCTGATGTCCAGTATTACATTGTCTTCAAACAACGCTTCTTCCGATACTCCTTTAGAATCACAAAAAATGCTTCTATTTAATCCATTTGTCAGCGAACGCAATCTGGTAATTAATGCTCCCGAATAATCACTCTTTGTATCTTTTGAGTATGTCGAATCTTCCATTACATCAGGCAACACCTCTAATACATCATAGAATGTAGGAAAAACATCAATATACTCTCCTGTCTGCAAGTTCCAGCCGATATTTGAGTATGCACGTTCTATCGAATCCTTTAACACCGCCGGCATTGCAGCATACATAGGCCAACAAGCATTTAATATCTCAATCAGTCTATCAATGTGTTCAAGCACGTGCACATTTTTAGGAAACCAAAATGGATTTAATTTCAATAATTTATCTGTAACCGCAAGATTGGTTCCATAGACCGTACATTTTCCACCTATTTTCTTTTTATACTCTCCTTTTACCGGTTCGACAACCAAGAAATGTCTATCTTCTTTATGATCGTCATTGACCAATTTGGATAAAAGTTGCAACGTTGTTGTAGTTTTTCCTGTACCTGTAGATCCTGTTACAAAAACATGCGATGTTATACTATTGGAATTTAAGACAACTTTTTTATCTTCTTTTCGATGCATGTGATACACCGAACCGATTTCAAAACAATCACTATCTTTATTCGGGCTAAATCGCTGTACATCTCTCCCAAAAGATGCGCATTCCAAAACGGGCAATCCCATTACAGATTTTCTTGGAAAGTTTAATGCTCTTGCTAATTCTTTTCCCGAAAGACTCACGGCAGCTGTAACTGCTGTTGGATATGTAATATATTCTTCAGGTATAGCCGATTGATTTAAGCAAAATTCCGGATGTTGTAAGCGATTCAATGATTTACAAATATTCATAGCCTTTTCAGCCTCAACATCATATCCATCAATATTTTCAGGTATATCCGCTCTCCAAAGATTAACTGCCGAATCTGTCATATATGAATCTTCCCCTTGTGTGAGGGCAAGATACGTATGTGCAACATTATTTGCCACTACAGAACTTCCTGAAACGACATAAGCAGCAAAGTCCCATAATCCAAGTGCAGAACTTTGTTCCATTCTTACAACTTGTTTTTCAATATTTTCCAGTACATGTTTTATTCCATAATTCGTAAACGATTGTGTAATTCCTTCATTTTTGCCAATAGTAGTAGTAACATTTGAACTCCTCGCAAAGTTCATTCCTGCATGAACACCAAACGAAGTAGCATTATTTATGGTGTCTGTAGTAACACGTCCAATTGTTTTTGCTATTCCTAAAGTTTTACTATGGCTATAATTCACTCCCGTTTGAACACTCGTTTGTACACCCGCATGCGCTGCTCCCATATTTACTCCAGCGTTTGCACTAGTCCCTACATCAACATGACCACCTCTCTGATCAGTTTTCTGCACACTGTTTGTTGTTGATTCCTGTGTTCCTTCGGCTCTGGCAGTTCCATCTTGAGAGCCTGCGCTCATTCCAATATTCACACCAAAAGAGGCTGATGAACCTGTACTTTGCGTATCTGTAAAAGTAAAATTTGTCTGCCAATCAGCATAAGGTGCAAGTGCTGTATATAACTCATATAATCTACTTTTTCTTGCAATCTTATCTTTCAAAGGAGTGGCCAATAAGACAATTGTATATTCATCCGATTTGTCTTCTTTTTTAGGTACAATTCCATCAATAACCTTCTCCATTGTTTGACTGACAAATTTTTCCGTCTTTTCAGTTGCAAGATTTGATACTATGGCAACTGACTTTTTTGTTTTTCCATTACACTCAAGACAAGAGGGAACGTTAACTCCAAAGCCTTTCTCCTTCGAATCTATTACCAGTTCTGCTCCTGGAAAGTTACCTCTCAGTGCGCCAATAAGTCTCTCCTTAAATGAATCAACTTCGCTAATATCCCCCTCTGTTCCATTGTTTACTACAGCGAGATAGATATTACATTCAGTAACTGTTCTGTTATAGATCAATGCAATATTGCAATCTTCTTCACTCAACACCTGATATACATTCATAAGCTTTTCGATGTTGTCTTCTTCTGGATCCTTCGCCCATTTAGCTATTCGAAAATAAGCTATTCTATTATTTCCCTCAAAATTTTTTGTTTCACTAATAGGTAAATATAATTTAGCCAGCTGAGGCAAGTATTCGTTGTACACCTCAATTCCAATTGCTTCAAGGTTTCTTTTGGTCAAAATATCAATACTTTCGCTTCCCATATCCGGCATTTCGGATAAATATTTTGCCCTATCATCATCAATTTTTCTTACTTGCTCCGGACTTAATTGTGAAGCCTTTGCAACAACATCAGCTCCTTTTTCTGCGGTCTTTATAGCAGTATTTCTTACTTTCGTTAGTATACCCATAGTTCTTTCTCCTCATCTAAATTATAGCAAACAGGCAATGATTGCTCCAACAACCACTAAGGCCACTAAAGCACTAATTCCAGCTATAATTTTAGTTCTCGTTTTTAAGTAATCCCGAACCTCTATAATATGTAACAAGAACTCTTTTGAGCATGCACCTGCATTTCCAAGTAAAACAAGCTCATTATAATAGTCTTTTCCCCATGGCTTTTCTTTTTTTACTAAATTGTATGGCAAAAAAGCGTCTTCTCCATACTTTTTTTCAATTGACTCTATTTCTTTCACTAATTGTTTCTTACTTATTTTGTTACTTAATATTTTATTTTCTAATTGAATACTTTCCTCAACTGCCCCCATTACCTTTCCTCCACAACCTTAAATTCAAACATACCTTGGATTTTTAATTGATTTTCAGAAATAATTTCCTGTTGCTTCTGAAGATCATCAATTTCTTTTTGTTTACACTTTAACATTTCTGTCAGTTCTCTCAATTCAGGATTAAGGCTTGCAACCCTATTTTCCAATCCCATCTCAAATTTTTCTGAATATGATTTAAACTCGTTTCTATGTAATGCATTAATCCGATTATTCACCCATATCATATTCTGATCAAAAACTGATTTATATAATTTTTTGGTTTGTCCTTGGTTAATTATATTCAACCTTCCTGCTTTGAGTCCAAATATATGAACAAAATATCTACTTATATCTTCAACTGAATAGTTTACATCAGAAAGAGTACCTAGCTTAAAATCAAAATCCTCAATAAAACTTTCTAAATATTTTTTTTCTTCATTTGAAAGACTTTCGTTCTCTTTTACAATCTTTATACAGGAATCTTGTATGCTCTTTTGTTTTCCTTTCCAGTATTCATTAGATTTTTTTAAAATAATATCAATATGCTTCTTTTGTTCTTCTTCAAAATGAACTTTTGACTTTCTTCTAAAATCATTCACCCTCTGTTTTCTATCATTTGATTTTACCAACTCCCAATCATTCGATACAATTTGTTCTACTTGCACGTCTCCAGCTTTTACTTCATTTTGCACATACTCAAGCATGTAGTTTGGATATTCCGACACATACTTTTTACTTAATTCGGCAATTTTTGCACTAATTAATTCCAGCAGTTCTTTTTTCTTGGCATTGTGTTGAGCTACCAATTTTTTTCTAATTTCTGAACTCTCATCTTTTTTTTCTTCTAAACTTCTACTAGTTAACAAGATAGCTTCTTCCAAGTAATCTTGAGCTTGTGCACATTTGTTAAAAAGTGCATACTTTTTTGCAAATTCGACAATCTCTCGTTCGATACAGTCTAATCCACTATTTATATACAACAACTCTCGTTCATCCTTTTTGCCTTTGACCAAATCTGCGTATGCGTCTTTCCTATTTTCAGCAATATCGTTATGTAAAAATAATTGCATATACATATCATCATCATTTTCATTACAAAAAGAATCTTTTAGAAAAGAAAACATCCTTTTATAATTTTTATCTAACCATTTATTATTATCTTTTTTCTTACTTCCCAATCCTATTATTGAGGAAAGAAAATATAATCTATTTGATTTCCATTGCGTCATAATTGTATCTGCCTGTGATTTTATATCATCAAGAGTTTCATCACTCAAAGTATCTGCTTTGTTAACAATTATCATTGCATTTGTTAAATCTAAATTTCCATCAATTCCATTAACAACCTTTAATAAATTTTTTGCATCCTTTCTATCAAGATTATCTGGTGAAGTAAGTAAAATAGGCAACCCATTTGTCTGACCTTCAAGTGCTTTCATCAGCACCTCCAAATGCTCCTCGTGGCTTTCGCTATCAGATCCTGGAGTATCAAAAATTACGAACTTATACCCTTCATTTTTAAAAACACTTTTATTAAACGGAACCTCTACTTCAATCAAATCAGATATTGTTTCGTTCTTATTTGCATAATTATTTATCACAGTTAATGCATAATATATATTATTTGAAAGATTCCTACTTCCTTCTGATTCGATTTTTTTACATATTAAATCTTTAAGTTCTTTGTCAATGTTACCATCAAACTTAAATTTTTCATTTTCAAAAATAATCCTTACCTTTTCACCTGAATTTGTAAATCGGATGGTACCTGTTTTTTCCGATTCAACAATTCGATAATTACGTGCAGTAGTTGGAGTAATTGCACTTGGTAAAATTTCTTCTCCTATTAGGGCATTTATAAAAGCTGACTTACCAGTGCTATACATTCCCATTACACATATTGGAATAATTGTCTGAGTTGCATCAAAATACTTTTTTAGTAATGCTTCCATCTCAGAAGAATTATTTTCTCCGAATAGCTGTACCATTTCCCTAAATATATCCTGAATTTTAGGCATAATTGCTTCTGCAGTTTCAATATATAAATCACCTAAAACAACATGAACATCACTATCTTTATAATATTGATTGATTATATCGCAAAAATCATTATAGTCCAAACTAGTTCCTTCAAAAACTATATCAAGGCCTACATTCCCTCGATTATATTCCTCACAAATCTCGTCAATTATTTCAAATGCATTATGTTGTATTGTCGCATGAGTAAATTTCTTTTCAATTAGCAGCTTTGATTTACTCCCTAATTCCATCCATTCATACTCTTCTTCTCCTTCGGGTATTCCCCATCTCCTATATTCAATTTTCTTTTCAAACGGATTACAAATTATTTTAACTTTATTTCTTTCCATATGCCCCTCCATGGTAAATTATTATTTTATTTTTTACTACAATTATTTTACTCTTTATGTGCGTTGCTTTCAACACCTTTTCCGCGTTGTATATATTTTCTCTTTACTGTTACAATAAAAGTATTATCTGGGAGATATATCATTATGGACCGATTAAAAGAATTGAGAGTTAAGATGGGACTAAGCCAGCAGGCGCTGGCCGACAAATTAAATGTCAGCCAGCAATCCATCTGTAAATATGAAAATGATACCATTGAGCCAAATATCGATATGTTAAAAACCATGGCCGATCTGTTCGACGTTTCTGTTGACTATCTGATCGGTTATTCTTCGTATACCCATAAAGTTGAAGAAGTCTTCGATACCGATCTGAACGCAGATGAACTTTCTGTACTTCAGAAGTACCGTGCACTTTCTCCTTCTTCGCGTACTTTAGTAAAGCAGTTCATGAATGAATTCTTACGTTTGTCCGGCGAATAACTTTGCTTTTATTGTATCATTTGCCCAAGACACTATCTGTCCATCTCAAAAATTTTTTATTTTTTTACCGTTTCCACGTAATCTCCCTGACTTCGCAGCCACATATCGATTCCTTTTCCAAATGTTTCTGCCATGATCAGGAATTTTCCATTTTCCTCTTTCAGAATCTTCGCTGTGGGAAGCCGGTCTAACACCGCCTCCACAGATGTTCCCTTATACCAGAATTTTGTACGTTGTAATTTTCCTCCATACATAAACTGGATCCGTTTCCGGTATTCTCCCTCTTCAAAACGATCTTTGTACGGGATACGGAAATGTTCATCCAATACTTTTACATCCTGAATACGGTCTATCCGATAAATCGTCGGAAACATATCGTTTGCTTCGTCAAATTCTTTTTCCTTATCAATATTGTCAATATACGCTGCCAGATAAAAATAAAATTCCGAAAACAGGATGGCCTGCGGCTGTACTTTTCGTCTGACAACTTTTTTATCTTTTGTCCGCTCATAGCCGATTTCAATATACTTTTTTTCATGGATTGCCTGTCCTACCTGCCACATCTTGTCAAGAAACACCTTATGATGCTGAGGTTCAATATAATGATAGCGTTCATTGGCAATCAGATCACTCACCAGTTCCTGATTCTCCGGTGGTACACAGCACTCGATCAGTTTATCCAGCATACGCATCATTTCTTCTTTTGTAAAAGCTCTGCTGTCCAACAAAATTTTCGTAATTGCCAGAACTTCTTCATTTGAGAAACGCATACCCTCTTCCTGTTCCAGACGGTATCCATTCTTTCTTCTGTCATAAATCAATTCATTCTGAACCCCGAAATCGTCGACGCGTTCGTGCAGATAACAGCGAATCTCATCCAGATCTCTCTGAATACTTTTTTCATCTACACCAAACTGCTGCCCTGCCTTTGCTTTATTAACAACCTTCCCACTCATTAACAGATCAAACATTTTTAAAACGCGTTCTGCTTTTCCAGTTTTTCTTTTCGTTTTTTCGCTCTCGCTCAGTTTTATCATCTCCGTTTTTATATTTTGCACATATTTTTTTATCTTTTTTCATTTTTTCTGTGCATTTTCACTTTTCAATTATAGCACATATACAATGTTTTTTCCACAAACTTCTTTATCTAATTTTCATATTCTTCAAAAACTTCATCAACAACAGCACTCATTGTTAACATATTCTGTGCTTCTCCATCAATGCCCATATATTCTGTGGAAAATGTCCCCTGATCCTTATCGACAGCAAACTGAAAACATATATCTACGGTATCATCGTTATACAAACAGTTTCCACGAAACTCCACAATATTTCTTCCATCATCTGCCTGAAAATATTTCCAGCTTATATTCGAAAAATATTCCCCAAATGCCTCCTGATATGTGATGTCCGGATAGCCTTTCGGAGATCCGTTTTTTACCATTTGAATGTAATCATTCCCAGAAGGCATTAAAGTTACAACCACAATCAGGAAAATACTTGAAAAAACTCCAATCATGGCTGTCCAATACAATTTTTTTAACCGCATAGCTTTTTTATACTGGCTGAATGGATTAATCGGCAGATCGTGATTTTCTTCTTTCGCAATAAAATCAAGAATAGCATTCTCTTCCACAATGATCCGGTAGTTCATTTTTGCTTTTGCGCTTTCATCCCTTAATACAAAAATTCTGTCATTTTCCAGATAAAGTTTATGTTTGCCTGCTTTTCCCTGTATCTCAATGATTCCCTGTTCATTAAAATACACCTGTTTTACCAGACTGCAGTTCATATTTCTGATCATCTGCAGCAATTCTTCCAAATTATTTAACTTTGTCTGCAGCCCTCCGGCATATTTTTTTACCTTTTTTGCTGTCAGGAACGGGTTTGCAATTGCCAATGTCCCGGCTGTCAGAAATGACACTCCAAAAATAAATACCAATAAATCTTTTACACTTTCCATAATAAGTAGTCCTCCTTTGTTTTTTGATGTCTTCATTCTAACAGCCTGCATGGACATATATTGTACATCTTCATTATCAAATTGCCATTTTTTTATTATAGCAATTTTTTCTTTCCATATAAAAAATACCGTCTTGTATCTACAAGACGGTACCCCAAATAAAAGCTTAACGCTATTGATATCCACTTATTTTAATTCATCTTCCAGCAATACTGCTGCGTCCTTTACACAGTCAATGCATTCTCTCCTGACAACCCCATCTGCAATACCTTTGAGTTCTTTACAAATAACGGTACCATTCTGTTCCTTGAATCTGCTGATGATTCTTCTTGCGCTCTGCATTGTTTTCTGCGGATTTTTATTGATCATCCCCAATACATTTACTGCTCCGATGATTGCTCCGCATGTTGCTTCCATACTGCCACCCATGCCTACCGCAAATCCCTGTGTAAGATTTTTGACTGTTTCTTCATCCAGCCCTGCCTGTTCACAATACGTACATGCCACAGCCTGCGCACAGTTATAACCACACATTTTTCTTTGAACTGCCTCTTTTACTTTTGATTCCATCTTTTTCTTTCCTTTTCTTTTTGTAATTAGGAAGGGGATTTCATCCAGCTATTTTTCTGAGAACAACTGCTGCTTGCGCGCAATCATCTCATCAATCCTCTTCATATACAGCCCGACATCTTTGACATTCTCACACCGCTCGATCCGGTGTGTGCCATCCGCATTCGGCTGCGGCCATACCCGTTTGGTAGATGCCCCTGCGCCACAGGCAACGATTGTCTGGCGTTCCTCCATGATTAACACGTTATACACCCCTGCCTTGCCCGGCTTGGCATATCCCACGTTTTCCATATTTCCCGCCATTCCTTTCTGACGGTACAGATAATACGGAGAAAGTCCCATCTGATGACAGTATTCGGCACACAGATCCATGTGCTCCTGCGTATTGACCATCATCATGCTCTCATAACGATCCTTGAAAATGTTTAACCGTGCCGCACGCTTGATGGCAAGTGAATGGATCGTGATATTATCCGGATCGAGTTCTTTTAAAATCTCCATCGTATTTCGCACATCCGCAAGGTTCTCTTCCGGAAGCCCCATAATCAGATCCATGTTGATATTGTCAAATCCCAGTTTTCTTGCCATGCGAAAACTTTCTATCGTCTGTTCAACCGTATGATGACGTCCGATCAGATCGAGCGTTTTCTGCTTCATTGTCTGCGGATTGATGGATATACGGCTGATGCCATTCTTTCGCAGCACCAGAAGTTTTTCTTCCGTGATGGAATCCGGCCGTCCTGCTTCCACCGTAAATTCCAGACAATCTCCCAGATCAAAACTGCATCTGATCTTGCGGATCATACGATCCAGCTGGTATGGCTCAAGTGTGGTCGGTGTCCCTCCCCCGATATAGATCGAGTTCAGTTTGCGATGATAATTCTTTGCGGCAACATAATCCAGTTCCTTTTCCAGTGCGTCCAGATATGCATCAACCTGTGTTTTCCAGGCAGTCAGCGGATAGGAAGTAAACGAACAGTACAGACAGGTGCTCGGGCAAAACGGTATGCCGATATACAGACTGTATCCATTCTTATAATCCAGCCGGGAAAGCAATGCCCGCTCACGCTCTGCAATGGCAATCGACAGATTGATTTTCTCATCGGATGCCAGATAGGTCTGTTTCATATAGGAAGCAATCTCTTCTTTTGTTTTTCCCTCATCAAGCATCTGCATCGGAATCTTCGTCGGACGGATACCGGTCAGTGTACCCCATGGCAGCGGCTGTCCCGTCTCTTCCTCCAGCAGGCGGTACAGATGTTCCTTCAATGCATTCTTTGTCTCTGTACGATTGGAAAAATCCACCGCAAAGGTGCGCCGCGCC
>ULOC01005696.1_pt1 | contig 24281 bp, 21 predicted proteins | sample 1952181 | NCBI WGS metagenome assembly ULOC01 (sample SAMEA4835592, study PRJEB28245) | human gut metagenome | biome: gut microbiome; material: fecal sample | place: Denmark | collected 2008
CCACGATAATAATATGAATCACCATAAGCATCTTTGGCCTTACATAAATAACCATCTGTTGCCTCTACCCCAGTAACATTTACCGAACCATCGTCATTTACGGTTGGACACTTACCAGTTGTATCTAACTGAGCAATTATATCGTCTATTGGACTTTTAACTTTGCTACCTAACCCAATAGTTACACTAAAAGACTTACCCATTTGAGAACTTTGGTCACCATTATTAGCATACTCAACCACTAAATAATACTTAGTTTCCGTTAAAGGATTAACAGTAATATTTAAATAACTGCTTTCAGCTCCACCTTCTAATAACAAACTTGCACTTTTTGGAATATCACAAGTTGCCTCATCATAATACTGAATTCCTTCATTTACATTTGATGTGCATGTAATAGGAGTATCAGATTTATACAATTTCCATGTAACATCATTACCAAAATCAGCAAAATCTGGTGTTATTTGAATAGATGCCTCTGATGGTATACTATTCTTTTCTCCTAAACCTCTAACTACTACTTCTTTTACACCTTTGAATCCTGGAACTGTATTACTTGGAGCATACTTTCCCTGCATATCCATGACCACATCTGTAGTCGAAGTTGTTGTTAAATTATTATTTGCATTTTCTGGATTACTTACACTAAAATTAGCTAAATAATAAGCATAAGATGCCCCTATGCCAATTAGACCAACTAGACAAACGGCAGTAATCGAAAATAGCAAATTTTTCTTATTAAACACCCTTTTCATTTCTAACCTCTACTTCAATTATTTCCAATTAAAAATAAATAATACTTTAGATTAATATGTACTGCAATTACCTATTTACATAACTTTTACATATTTCATAGAACTTAATACTCTATGAAACTGAAAATACGTTATCTATTTTTAATCTATACTATAAATATAGCATAAAAATAATGCTTTTTAAACATTTTTTAAGTAGTAACTAAATCTATTTCTAGTCATAAAAGCACATAAAAATCTAGGCTTTTATAGGACTTTAAAGGTATAAGCCTAGTTAACTTTTAATTTCTATTCTGGTCAAATTTATAGTCAAATAGTCCTATAAAGCTAGTATTCACCCTGATTTTTTATAGAGTAGTAAACTCTATGAAATTTTTTAATTTAATAGTATAACCAAAATTTATTTTAATATACTAAAAAAAGCTAATACTAAATTTTCTTAATATTAACTTCTACTATTTCACTATATTTACTTGTTCTTACTGGATTATGCCATGCTCCAACTCCAGATGAAACAATTAATCTTTTATCCTCATAATAGCCATATTTTAAGAAATAACCTAACGGCCATATTTGACCAGCATGGGTATGACCAGATAACTGAACTATTACTCTAGGATCCATATTTTTTATGACATTAGGTTGATGATCTAATAAAATTATTGGCTTATCTAAAGTATAAGTTAGACTATTTAAATTGCCTCTTTCTTTATCTTTTAAATCTCTTCTTCCTAGTAAATAAAAATTATTATCAATTAAAATACTTTCATCTTCTAAAACTTGAAAACCACTATCAGTTAAATAACTTCTTCTTTTATTATTTAATAAATCATGATTACCTTCAACATAATAAAGACCATATTTAGTTTTAATCGTGCCCAATTTAGCTATTACTTCTTGGGTTTTACTATCTTTACTAAACTCATCTATTAAATCACCGTCTATAACAAAGATATCATAGTCTTTATTACTTACCTCATCAACTAATCTTTCTAACTTACCTTTCGATAGAGTTGATAAATGCACATCACTTACATAAGCCATTCTTATATCTTTAGTTATATCACTATTTTCTAAATTATAAGTCGTAAAATGTAAATTTTCGACATTTATTACTCCCAGTATTACAATAATAATAGGTATTACAAAGCACAAGTAAAAGCTTTTATCTAAATATTTATTTTTAAATACTTTATGAATAACATAATATAAAGCATTAAACATCAAAACATAAATAAGATAAGTTGAAATAACACTTCTAAATAATAAACAAACTAAAACGCAAAAAATAACCCCGATTCTCTCATTTTGCTTTTTTACCTTCTTTTGCATATGATAATATTCTTCTATATTTTTAATTGCTAAATATGAAGTTATTACCCATAAAAAAAGAAGTATTAAAGCATGTATTATAGACATACTATCCCACCCTTTTTATACTTCTAACTAGTATCTATCTCTACTTCTTAAGAATGGAGGAATATCAACATCGCCGTCATCCTCATCTTCATCTTTATTATTATATGAATCCATTCTTGTATAATCAGTATCATCTTCTAAAGAATCACTATCCAAATTATCATCAAAACCAGTTGCAATAACAGTTACAATTACTTCATCATTTAAATTTTCATTAATAACAGCACCAAAGATTGTATTAATATCCGTATTAGCAGCATTTCTAACCACCTCAGCAGCATCTTCAGCCTCAAATAAAGTTAGTGAATTACCACCTGTAATATTGATAATCGCATCTGTTGCTCCATCGATAGTCGTTTCTAATAATGGACTTGATACAGCTTGTTTAGCAGCTTCTACGGCTCTATTTTCACCAACACCAATACCAATACCAATAATGGCATTACCTCGTTTTGACATAATTGTCTTAACATCAGCAAAGTCTAAGTTTACCAAACCAGATACTGCAATTAAATCTGATATTGATTGAACTCCACGTCTTAAAACATTATCAACTTCTTTAAATGCTTCCATCATAGGAGTTGTTCTATCAATGATATCTCTTAATCTATCGTTTGGAATAACAATAATAGTATCCACATGATGTCTTAATTCTTCAATACCAATTTCCGCATGATCCATTCTCTTTTTACCTTCAAAACGGAAAGGTTTAGTAACAATGCCAACTGTTAGGGCTCCTAAATCTTGAGCAATCTCCGCAACGATTGGAGCCGCACCAGTACCAGTGCCTCCTCCCATACCGCAAGTAACAAAGACCATATCCGCCCCACTTAAGGCTTCTTCAATTTCTTTTTTACTTTCTAAGGCAGCTTCCCTACCTACATCAGGATTAGCACCAGCTCCTAAACCATTAGTAATACTTTTACCTATTTGTAACTTAGTCTCAGCTTTACTAACATTTAAAACTTGTAAATCGGTATTTGCAACGATAAATTCTACTCCTTGAACACCCGATTCAATCATTCTATTAACGGCATTACAACCGCCACCACCAACACCTATAACTTTAATCTTTGCAATTTGATCCATTTTCATCTCGTACATAAACACTCTCCGTTCCAGTTATTCAAAGAAATAGTCAAAGACTTTACCAATAATACTATTACTACTAGTTTTTGCTTCACTTTCTTCTTTACTAAATTCTTCTTGTTCTTCTAAATTTAATATGGAATAATCGTAATTTTTTAACTTAGCATTATAATCATACCATTTAATTAATCCAAAAGTACTAGCATACCTTGTATCTCTAATTCCAATTGTATTAATATAGCCAATGCGTGCATTCTTCCCAAATATTTCTAAAACATTTAAGTCAAAATCACCTATATTTGCTATTCCACCTGTACATATTATATAACTTATTTGCCTTTTTGTTAAGGTGTTAATTTGCTTTTTAGCCATAGAAAGTATCTCCTGCACCCTTGATTCTATAATTTCACTTAAATTAACCTGATTTATTATTAATTTATCCCCATTATTATCTTTAAGTTCTATTTTTTCTAAGTTATTAGCATTTTTACTACTACCAAGTCCTAACTTTTTATATACTTCCTTAGCACTATCCAAAGATATCTTATAAACATAGCTAATATCTTTTAAAACATTTAAACTACCAACTTTTATCTTTAAGGTATTAACAAGTACTCCCTTATTATAAACAGAAATACTAGTACTTAAATAACCTATATCAATAATAATGCCACAAGTAGTATCCATATCATCACTTTTAAAAGCAAAATAATTACCTACAACATCATAACTTATATCAACAACACTTACTCCTAAATTATCAAGTACTCTTAAGTATTTATAAACATCATCTTTACTTGAACTAGTAATAATACTTTTAACTTCTAGTGATCTACTAAAAGTATTAACTGGTATATCTGTTTTACTAGAATCATCTAATGTATAATATAAAGGTGTAATATTAACTAACTCCATATTATCTTGAACTACATTTTTTCCTGATAAATTAACTACTTTTATCATATCATCTACGGTAATTAAATTATCTTCATTTTTTATATCTATTCTTGCCCTATTAATTGTAAAAGATGCACTATCTGTTGGAATAGTAAGTAATGTTTTTTTAATTTCTATTCCTAATTTTTCTTTAGCATCACTAAGTAATTTTTTAATAATACCTTCTAAGATATCATAATCAATAGTCATATCTTTTTTTACAGCATCATTATTTACTATACTACTCGTTAAGACATATAATTTTTTTTTATTTATTTCTGCCACTATAAGTTTTATACTAGCATAACCGATATCTAGACTGGACATTATTTTTCGCATAAATACCTCTACCCTTTTTCATAAATTAATTATACTAAAGTTTATTTTCATTTGCAAGATTCCAACTTAAAAAGACTATTAAGAACCCTTAATAATCTAAGTTTAAGTCTATTATACTTATCAGAATAACTTATTTGTTAATTAAAGTTTGAAAGAATCCCATTAATTCATTTCTTCTTAGAACAATAACCACAGCAGAAACAACAACAATTATAATTAACATAACAACTGGTATGCTAACTTTACCATTCTTTTTACCACTATCACCTGTAGTTGTATTATTATCAACAACACCTGGTGTATTTACATTACTATTTGGAATACTACCAACATTTATAGAATTATCTAAAGTTACATCATTACCTGCATTTAAAGTTGGCTCTGGATTTAAAGGAGTACCGCCATTATTAGTATTTTGATTATCTAATAGATTACTATTTACTTCCTTTAAAACATTTTGATAATTAGCATTATTTGTATTATCACTACTTACATTAGAATTAATTTCTACTGGATTATTATTACCAGTAATTTCTGGATTAACATTTCCATTAGAATTAACAGCAACATTATTTTCTAAATTAATAGCTTGATTGCTACTATTATTTGAAATATCCGTATTCATTGCAGGAGCAATACTTCCATTACTACTAAAATTATTTGCAGATACAGAATTATCATTTACTATCCCATTATTTACTGGATTTGTATTTTCTATATTACTAACAGTATTTATATCTGCTACTGGCTCTACTGGTGTATTAACAGCTTGAGGGATTGACTCTTGATTAATATTAGCATTAAATGTTGGTTGGTTATTAAGTTCCATAGATGTTTTGGATTCTAAAACTGGTGCAGCATCACTACCAAAAGTCTCATTTGTAACACTTAAATTACCATTATCAGTTAAATTAGCTGTATTTTCTGTAGTTTGAATATTTTGATTATTTGCATTTTCTGTACTAACTGATTCCTTAACAGCAAATTGATTATCCAAACTTGGTTGATTAAAATCATTATTTTGTTCAAATGAAGGAATATTATTTACGTCTTGAATACTATTTTCTCCTTGATTAGTAACAGTATTTAAAGGATTAGCTTGACTAGTACCATCACCGGAATAAACATTGTTATCTAAATTTTGATTAACATTATTTTCTTGAACCATAAAAGCATTAAAATCAGCTATGCCACTATTACTACTTTGGAAAGTATCTCCATTATTAACAGGAGAAATGCTTTGATTTACGATACTAGAATCGCTATTACCATTATCAGTTGGTTCATTACTACCTAGATTAACCTCAAAAGGATTAACAACATTACTAGCATCATTACCAACTGTTTCTTTAATCTCAGGTTGTACTTCTGAACCCACAGATTGATTATTTTCTTGTAAATGGTCACTACTTGTCATATTAGTAAAAGCATCAAGAGCAAGGGCAGTAAGTTCATTATTACTTTCTAACTCTTTATTGCTAACATTACTAGCAGTTGTTTCACTATTATTTAAGTTAGCATCAATACTTAAAGCTGCCTTGTTTTCATCACTACTAACAGTAGTTTGGTTATTATCAGTATTGCCAAAAACATCTTCAACATTTAAAGGAACAGTATTATCTTTAGCTTGTTCATTTATATTAGAATTATTATAGTCATTACTAACCGGTTTTACTTCTTCTTGCGTACTAGACGCATCATTCCATGTTCCAAAAATATCATCGGCATTTATATCACTTGCCGTAGTGCCATTACTTACATTAGTATTAGTATTTGCTACTTCACTACTAGCTGGCATTTGGTTACTTGTTGTTTCATTATTTTGAATAAAAGAAGAACCATCAAAATCAATTACCCCATTATTATTCTCATTACTCATATTGCACTCTCCATATCATACTAAAAATTATAACACAAAAAGTTTACAAGCAAAATAAAAAAGTACCAATAAATGATACTTTTTAAAATTAAGCTTCTTTTTTAGTTGTTTTTTTAGCAGTTGTTGTTTTTTTAGCAGTAGTAGTTTTCTTAGCAGCAGTTTTTTTAGCTGGTTTTTCTTCTGCTTCTTTAGCCTCAGTTGCTTTTTTAGTAGTTGTTTTCTTTGCAGTAGCTTTTTTAGGAGCTTCTTCAGTCTTAACTTCTACCTTTTTTTCAGTCTTAACAGCAGCTGGTTTATATTCTTTACCTGCTAGTGCTTCTTTAGCAATATTTACTAAGTTAGTAAATGCAGCTTCATCACTAATAGCAAGTTCAGAAAGCATCTTACGGTTTACTTCGATATTTGCTTTAGCAAGACCACTAATAAATTTTGAATAAGAAATATCATTCATACGGCAAGCTGCATTAATTCTTGTAATCCATAATTTTCTAAAGTTTCTCTTATTTTGTTTTCTATCACGGAAAGCATAATTACCACTGTGGAATACTTGTTCTTGAGCAGTTTTATATAATCTGTGTTTTGAACCAAAGTAACCCTTAGCTTCTTTTAATACTTTTCTTCTTCTTGTTTTGGAAACACTTCCACCTTTAACTCTTGTCATCTTCTACACCACCTTACTAGATTCTATCCTTTAATTTCTTAGCGAAAGTATCATTTAATACTCCCTTATTTCTTCTTTGTCTTACCATTTTTGCTGAATCTTTTGCTGTTTTATGGTTACCATTACTCTTCTTATATGTAACAGTACCGTTTTTCTTAGCATTTAAAACTTTGCTACTTGCTTTATGAGTTTTTTGTTTGCATTTTGCCATAATAACATTTCCTTCCTTACTTATTTACTTTTGGTGCCAATAGCATAAACATATTTCTGCCTTCTAATTTTGGCTTTTCTTCGATAACGGCTACATCTTCAAGTTCTTTTGCGAACCTTTCAAGTACCTCGGCTCCTAACTCAGTATGAGCCATTTGACGTCCCTTAAATCTAATTGACGCCTTAATTTTATGACCTTTAACTAGATAATCATAAGCATTTTTTTTACGAGTATTAAAGTCGCCAATATCAATAGTAACTGATAATTGATACTCCTTTAACTCTTTATTGTTCTCTCTTTGTCTTTTTTGTTGTTCTTTTAACTTCTTTTGTTTTTCATAACGATACTTGTTGTAGTCCATAATTTTAGCTACAGCAGGATTACCGCTTGCATTTAATAAAACCAAATCAAGTCCTGCATATGATGCAAGTGTTAACGCATCTCCACGTTTTTTAACTCCCATTTGTTCACCATTTGGACCAATAACCATCATTTCCGAAACCCTAATCTTATCATTAATAGGCATTTCATTCTTATCTTTTGCTATATAAACACACCTCCACTATTATTATATTTAAAAAGGCAGATACCTAGTATCCACCTATCTTACCTAAAAGTTTTCTTCTTTCCTGGCATTGAACCCACTTTACTAATTTAAAGTCAGGTGAATTTGTGGATACAAATTGCTTTCCTTTTTAATAACAATTAAGATTATAACACATTTTATTGTGAATGCAAGTAAAATATGCTATTCTTACTCATTTTCCGCTATTTTATAATAAAAACTCTAATTTTAACGTCCTCTACCTTCATTTAATTCTTTTTCTAAATTCTTTTGTTTTAAACGGAAATTTATTCTATCAACATTAGAATATGTACATATTGCTTCATATTGATCAATGTCTATTAAAATTTCTTTTTGCGGTTCCACAAAGCCTATTGAATTGTCTTTGCGGAATAAACTATTACCATAACAAATAACATTTGATCCCTTAGGTATTACAATTTGGGTAACTTCTGGTGTAAGATTTCCTTTATAACCACGATCTGTTTCCTTAGTAAATCCTTTAGCAACTTCAAACGATAATGATGTCGATACAAACCCATGGTCCCAATTTAATTGCTTGGTAGGATCAGCAATTCCACGATAAACAACTATATCTTCCGATAGCTTACATTTTGAAAGAGCAGATTCAATTTGTCCAATACTTGTCAATACTAAATCATTGTATTGTTCCTCAGTTAATAAATAATCTTTATACCTAGAAAATATATTTTTCATTGCAACTGGCATATCAGCACTGGTATATACTCCAGCTTCAACATCTTCTTTTTGATTCACATTAAATGTAGCATAGGATTGCTTTAACATTGTCATAATATATTCCCTATATTCATCATTTGCCATAGCTTCATCTAATGAAATTCCTTTGCTACGAACATATCTCACTATCGAATTAATAATACTATAAAGAGAAGATTTATAAAGTATTAAACTTTCTTTTTCTTGATTAGTAAGCATTTCATTTTGTTGTTGCTGTAAATTAATCATAACATCGGAATCTTTATTTATTTCAGGATTGCAAACCACTTCAGGATTAGAAGTGAATCTAAATCCACTTTTAACAATAAGGTCATATAATGGCATACTCTCTAGTTCATTTTTTACATTTTCGTTATCATTAATACTATTATATTTTGCTAATAATTCGTTGACTGTATGTAAAAAATTACTAATAAACAGCAATTCCTTAGGGGAAATTTTGGTTAAATCTAATGGTTCTATAGTTATGCTTCTAACATTTCCATATTTTTCAATAATATCTAAAATTGATTTTTTCAAATATTCTTCTAATTCTTCGAAACCATAAAATCCCTTTCTTTCCGTATTTATTTCACTTAATACAGCATTCAAATCTATAGTGATAGTATCATTATTTGCATCACTATTCTCTGAATTGTTAGCTTTCCTATATTCATAGTAAAACTTAGGAAAATTTTCACTATATCTAACTTTTAATTCGCTCATTTCCCTTAAGTATCCATTAACGATTTTTCGATAGGAATCATCTGCCAAACCAAAAAGTTCTTTAGTTACATCTTTTCCGTGATTTAACACTCTTATATGGTTATAGTTATAACTTTCAGATACAATAACTGTTATTTCATTATCTTTATCTGCTGTAGCAATATCAATGTATCCCAACATATTACAAAGTTTTTTTAAATCATCATTATGTGGAATACCAATATATTCTATTTTTTTGGCATCACCATTCTCATTAGTAAGTTCAAATGAAAAGCTACCATCCTCATATATTTTTAAACCTGTCAGATTTTGGATTCTTTCAGCCAATTTATTAAAATTAGCAGTTTTTACAACATCTATTTCTTTATTACCCATAATTTTTACACCTCATCTATTATAGAGAATAACACAGAATATTTTTTTGGTAAATATTTTCTAAAAAGATAAAGAATAAAAAAAGTATACTTTATTACTTTAAGCATACCCAAAAATCATTTAATCCGCAAATTTTTTTATTTGTTCTTCAAAGTCTGTATTACGATATCCCATCCACACAAGTTCAAAAACATCATCAAACTTTATAAAATCATCACTATTATAATTATTATACTTAGACTTATACTCCTTAACTTTCTTCGGTGGTATTAAATCTATTAAAAAATAACTAGGATATCCCGCACAAACATAACTTTTAGCTTTAAAATCATAGTCAAATATAATATATTTTTTATCATTTTTTAAAATCACACTACCAATTGGTAAAATACTATTTTTCATTTACTTCTTTACTCCAATTATCTATATTTTTTAAAATATCCATACGCATAGAATCACTGTACCCACTCCAAATAACTTCTTTAATATCACTTACTCTTATATAAAATGAATCCTTAGGTATAGGATAATTACATATACAATAATCAACTTGATAATATTTTTTATCACCTAACTTAGTATCATTAAAAACACTAGACTTGCAAAGTGAAATATCTGTATCTTTAAAACTCATACACATATTACCTAAATATCTATATATCATATATAAATCATCATCATTATTTAATTTAATTATACTTCCACAAGGCAAATACTTGCTATACTCACAATCAGTTTTTATTATTTCTTTCTTTTTAAATCCAAACATTTACAACACTTCTTATCTTTATATTTCTTAATCATCATTTTCTATAAAAGCAGTACTTTCTAAATAATGTCTTTCCCAAGTACGCATTCTTTTCATTCCCCGATGCATATGGCTTTTTTTCTCATTAAACATTGCAATAGCTTTTCTTTTTAATCTAATAGCATCATTATATAAATTACAATTTATATTTAAAATAAATAATTCTTTTTCAAAACTAAGTAATATTTTTTTAGCTTCTTTAGAATTAGTTTTCTTTAAATTAATTTTAAGTGCTTTTTTAACAACAATCTCACTTTTAATAGCATCCCTAGTTTTAACTAAGTTAAACTTTTCTCTTTCTAATCTCTTTATTGTTTTATCAAAATTAACATCAGTATCCAAAAGTTTTACATCTTCAGTATATTCCAAAAATAACCTTTTTCTTTCTTGTCTAACACACTCTTCTACTGATATACCTTTTTCTAAAGAAACCATCATTTCTATTGTTTGATACTTTTTAATATTTTCATTAACTTGTATATTTTCTCTCATTATATTATTTAACTCCCTATTTCCATTTTATGCAAAAAAATAAAGAGTGTAAAGAAAAAAAGTGCCATTATAAGCACTTTTCTAATTAATTTCTTTCTTTTACTTTGTAATCTTTTCTTAATCCCTTTAAGAAGCCTAATTTAGCACGTCTTACGTAGCCTTTTTTAACAACTTCGATTGAATCAATAGTTGGAGCATTTACTGGGAAAATACGAGTTACACCAATACCATAACTTTTCTTTCTTACAGAAAATCTCTTAGATACAGAACCACCATTAATATCAGTAACTAAACCTTCAAATGATTGGATACGTTTTTTGTTACCTTCAATAACCCAAACGTTAACTCTTACTGTATCACCAACACGGAATTCAGGAATATCTTTTCTTACATGTTTAGCATTAATTTTATCAACTAAATTTGTCATACGTCTAATTCCTTTCTATATAATATCACTTAAAATCATTATTTATCTTAAATAAGCGGATTTTCTACGGAAACTCTTCCGAAGCAAGAATATCTTACCATATTTAATTAATACTAGTCAATCTTTTTTCTACTAAATTAATATAAGTTTTATCCCAATTATTTTAAAATTATATTATAATACCATTCATGAAAGGAATCTTATGCAACTTACCAACATTGATATTATCCGTCATAATTTTAAAATTAAAAATAATTACCCTTTAATTAGTAATATATCTTATACTTATCAGTACATCGAATACTTAAGTAATAATATTTTATTTGAGCATAACACTTCTGTAATAACTAAACTTCTTATTAAAGATTATATAATAAATTCTATTTCTATTATTGAAGCTATATTTTATTCTTTACTAAATCCTATTTACAATTTTAAACATCCCGTATCTTTTAATTACCTATTTAAAAATATCATAAAAGAAAATATTCTTAAATTAACTTCTGAAGATATCAAACTTCTTTATAACTTAAAAACTTTACGCAATAAAATTCATATCTATTCATCATTTCAAGCCAAATTAACAGATTATAATTCTTATACTTTAGATGATTATTATTTAATGAGAACCATTCTTTATAAAATTTTAAATAATAGCCTAGTTAGTAATGGTAAGTTTAAAGTCAAAGAAAAAAATGCTCGTAAATAAAGCATTCTTTTAATATTGTTTAGCAAAATAAATATCATACTTAGATTTTTTACCACATACCGGACAAATGCTAGTATCATTATCACCAATAATACATCTTGATTTTAAACCCGTATCAGCTTTAATTTTATCTTCACATTCCATACTGCCACACCAAGTAATTTTGATGAAACCATTTTTATTTTTAGCAATATTTTTAAATTCATCATAAGTACTTGCTTCATACATCATACTATTACGTCGTTTTAAAGCTCTTTCATACATTTCTTTTTGCATGATATCCATAGTATCTTTAATAACACCAACAAGACCTTCTAAATCATCAACTTTAATTTTTTCTAAAGTATCTCTTCTAACAATAGTTGTAAAACCATTATCTAGGTCTCTTTTTCCTAATTCTAAACGAATTGGATAACCTTTAACCTCGGCCTCAGCAAATTTAAATCCTGGGGTTTTATCACTGTTATCAACTTTGTAAGTGATGCCAGCATTTTCTAAGCCTTGAGTAATTTCTTTTAATTTTTCAGAAACATCGCCGATTGGAATAATAATTACCTTAGTTGGAGCAATTCTTGGTGGTAATACTAAACCATTATTATCACTATGAGTCATAATAAGTCCACCAATCATTCTGGTTGTTACCCCCCAAGAAGTTTGATAAGGAGTTTTTAAAGTATTATCTTTATCTAAGAATTTAATATCGAAAGCTTTAGCAAAATGTTGTCCAAAATAATGACTAGTACCATTCTGTAAGGCAATGCCATCCCACATCATTGCTTCGATTGTATAAGTATCTTCAGCACCTGCAAACTTTTCTTTTTCCGTTTTTTTACCAACAATAACTGGCATTGCTAAATAATACTTCTGAAAATCTTCATAAACCTTTAGCATTTGTAAAGTTTCGTTTTTAGCTTCTTCGGCTGTTGCATGAAGTGTATGTCCTTCTTGCCACAAAATTTCTCTACTACGCAAGAAAGGTCTCGTTGTTTTTTCCCATCTTACAATTGTACACCACTGATTATAAAGAATTGGTAAATCACGATAAGAATTAACAATCTTTTTAAAATGGTCACAAAATAAAGTCTCGCTAGTTGGACGAATACACATTCTTTCTTCTAACTTATTTTCTCCACCATAAGTTACCCAAGCTACTTCTGGAGCAAAACCTTCAACATGTTCTTTTTCAATATTAAGTAGACTTTCTGGAATAAGCATTGGCATTTGAACATTTTCATGTCCTAATCTTTTAAACTCTTTATCTAAAATACTAACCATATTTTCCCAAATAGCATAACCATATGGTCTTATAATCATACTACCTTTATTCTTTGAATAATCAACTAAATCAGCCTTTTTGCATACATCAGTATACCACTGAGCAAAATCGACTTCTCTATCTGTTATATCTCTTACAATATTTGCCATAATATTCCTCTTTTCTTTATTTTTTAGTATAGCATATCTATAGTATCATCGCTATCATTTTATCTGTTTTATTTATATTAAATTATATATTTTTATATATTTATTAAAGCTTAATTTTACACTTGTTTAGGTAATTTGTGGCAGTTTTTTTAGATAATTTGTGATAACCTATATTTTATCTTTAAACTACCCCAAATTTTCTATTTCTTTTAAAACATTATTTAACATATCTGTTTCTTTTTGTAAGTCTAATCTTTCTTTTTCAACTATATTACTTGGTGCTTTCTTAACATAATTTTCGTTACTTAAAAGATTATTTCTTCTCTTAATACTTGCCTCTAAAGTCTCTTTTTTCTTAGTAAGTTCTTTTAATACTTCTTCTTTATCGATATTATTATCATAACAAATATAAACAGTAATATCATTAATGCTTACTAAAATCTTAGTATTTTTGTTACTAACACTTACTATCTTATCATTTAATTTTAACATTTTAACAGCTAAATCATCTAAAGAATCAGCTTCTACTTCAAAGTCTTTACCAATATTATTTTCTAACTTTTTATTTCTAAATAAAGTAATAAACTCTAATAACTTATCTACTTCTTTAGTATCTTCATCAAAAATATACTTGCTTTCATACTTAGGATAACTTGATATCATAATTGAATTGCTATCTTTAAATGGTAAATTTTGATAAATTTCTTCAGTTACAAATGGCATAAATGGATGCATAATCTTAATTATTCCTTCTAAAACTTTATATAAAATGCTCTTAGTTGTTATATCACTACTACTAAACTTAGCCATTTCAATATAATTAGAACAGAAATCATCCCAAATAAAGTTATAAATCTCGCTACCTACTAAGTTAAATTCATATTTGTCCATATGTTTAATAGTACTATCAAGAACCGTCTCAAACTTTGTTAAAATCCATTTATCTTCTTTCTTTAAATTACTAAAGTCTAGGGCTTTTAAATCACTAATATTCATTAAAACAAAACGAGAAGCATTCCACATTTTATTAATAAAATTCCAAGTTGCCTTTAATTTTTCTTCATCAAAACGAAGATCAGTTCCAAAAGCACAATCAGTTACTAAATAATATCTTAAGCTATCAGCACCATATAATTTTATCATATCCATTGGATCGATACCATTACCTAAAGACTTACTCATCTTGCGGCCTTCTTTATCTCTTACAAGACCATGGATAATAACGTCTTTAAATGGACGAACTCCATTAAGTTCTAGTGATTGAAAAGTCATCCTATTAACCCAGAACGGAATAATATCATAACCAGTTACTAAGCAATCAGTTGGGAAATATCTCTTTAAATCATCAGTTTGTTCTGGATAACCTAGGGTTGAGAAAGGCCATAAGGCTGATGAGAACCACGTATCTAGAACATCTTCATCTTGAACCCAGCCTTCACCTTCTGGAGCTGTCTGTCCAACATAAACTTCATCCCCACGATACCAGGCTGGAATTCTATGTCCCCACCATAATTGACGAGAAATACACCAATCATAAGTAATTTCCATCCAGTGATTCATAATTTTTTCAAAACGTGGAGGAATAAAGTTAACTTTAGTATCCGAATTCTTTTGATTTTCTAAAACTCTATCCGCTAAAGGACGCATTTTAACAAACCATTGTTTAGAAAGATATGGTTCAACAACCGCTTCTGTTCGCTCAGAGTGACCAACATTATGAACGATTTCTTCAACCCTTATAAGTAATCCTGCTTCTTTTAAGTCGTTAACTAACTTTTCACGACATTCTTCTCTTGATAACCCTTGATATTTACCGCAAACCTCATTCATTGTAGCATCTTTATTCATACAAACAATTCTAGGTAGGTCATGTCTTAGACCAACTTCATAGTCATTTGGATCATGAGCTGGTGTAATCTTAACAACACCTGTTCCAAACTCTGGATCCGCATGATTATCAAATACTACAGGTACAACTCGGTTAACAACAGGAACAATAACTTTTTTATCCTTTAAATCCTGATATCTTTCGTCATTTGGATTAACGGCAACCGCTGTATCACCAAATAAAGTTTCGGGACGAGTCGTTGCTACTTCTAAATATCTATCTTCCCCTTCAATATAATATTTTAAGTGATAGAATGCCCCTTTATCTTCTTTATAAATAACTTCCTCACTTGACAAGGCTGTCATGGCCACTGGATCCCAGTTAATTATTCTCTCTCCTCGATAAATTAAACCTTTTTTATAATAATCAACAAAAGTCTTAATAACAGCCTTATTTAATCCCTCATCTAAAGTAAATCTTTCTTTACTATAATCAACTGATAAACCTAGTTTAGCCCATTGACTTCTAATGTTACCACCAAATTCTTTAGTCCAATCCCAACAAGCTTCTAAGAACTTATCACGGCCAATACTTCTTTTATCTAATCCTTGTTCTTTTAATCTTTTAACAACTTTAGCCTCAGTTGCAATCGCCGCATGATCCATACCAGGTAACCATAAACAATCAAAGCCTTGTAATCTCTTATATCTAATAATTACATCTTGAATAGCTGTATCATAAGCATGTCCTATATGTAATTTACCAGTTACATTAGGAGGTGGAATTACAATACAATAAGGAAGTCTATCAGTATTGCCACTTTTAAAATAACCCTTATCTACCCAATTATCATATTTTTTATCTTCAACACTTAAATGGTCATATTTTGTTTCTAACATATCTATACCTCTTTCTAAAACTTAAAAAAGCCATAAATATAAGGACGAAATCTCGCGGTACCACCTTATTTTATGACTAATCATACACTCTACTTCTTAACGCGAAGAAACGTTTTATACTCCAAAGCAACCTTCTTACTATCCAATAACTTGTTTGCACCCAACACAAGCTCTCTAAAATATTAAATAAGTAATACTCCTCTTCTTCAACATATCTATTTCGTATTATAAATAATTTTTTTACTTTTGTCCACCAAAAATTCTGGCTAACTTTTTAACAACCCCAACTTGTTCTTTTTTTAGTTCCTCATGATATGGGCAAGTCTCACACTTACTTTTTTTACCCATATGTCTTTTAATTAAGCCATATCTTTCTAAGATATTAACAATTTTCTTATTTAAATTATCATCAGAATTATTTAAAAAGCCATCATCATGATCTAACTTATTTAAATAATCCAAAACTTCTTCACCTGAAATATCTGAATGAGCATTTACAAATAAACAAGCATTAGCCACTCTTCCTAAAGAATCAACAGTTGTAAAACCTGATTCTAATAAAATCTTACTAATTGGTACTTGATTTACTGTCGCATTATTATAGTAGGCAACTATATCTTCTTTTTTTAATTTTAACCCGTCCATAACTTCTTCTAACTTTGGCGATTCTATGCGGTCAATTATTCTACTTTTTAAAAATTCATAATTATTTTCTGACTCAACCCCAACTTCTTTTGGAAAACTTTGTAATATGCAACTAGCATTTACCGCATTATTTCTATTATACATTAAATCCGCATCAAAATATTGACCATAGAATAAATAATAATTTCTTAATAATTCTTTTTCTTTCTTACTTAAAGTTGGTAGGTCTTCTCTAAATTTTCCTTGTTCTTCTAGAATATATGGATAATCATCAATCACCCCATATCCTCTTAATAATTGGACAATATAATGTGCCAAATGAATATTTCTTTTACCCTTAATTGTATCTATAAGTTCTTCTTCCTCTGTCTTTGGTTTCATTTCCTCTTCCAAAAAGTCTTCTAACTCTTTTTTAGTCTTACGAGTCCCTTGGCTAAACAAACAAGCCTTAGCAAATAAAGCATAATCTTTAGAAGTCAAAATACCTTGATCACTTGATAAATCAATATCTGGATTAGTACAAGCTACTGTTATAGGCATAAAGTAAGCATTAGAAATATTTTCATTAAATTCTTTTACTTCATCACAAGCTTGACTTAATTTAGTAAGCTCTGTATCCAAAGTATTGGAAAATACTCCATCAACACTAAGCTTAAAATCAGTTATTTTACTTACCCTTGTTCCAACACTACTAGGTAATGTTTGTAAAATACAATACATATTTTGAAAATCTTGTATACTATCCAAATCTAAAACATCAAAGTCTTTAGCAAAAAAGGCTTTATATAATATTAATAATTGTTTTTCTCTATCTGTTAATTCCATCTAAATCACCTCTCGTATAAATTATATTAGCACAAATTTTAAATTATCAGTTAATTTTTTTAAATTTTTTAGCGGTTTTACCATATTTTTCATTAATTTTACCATTTTTAAGTAAAACAAGAGCCTTACTATGTTTTTTAGCTAAGTAATAATTACTCTTTAGAGCATCTATCATAAAGTAATCAAAGTCTTCTTTAGTATAGCCATATCCTTCCCCTAATTCTGGTAAGGCATAAAAATATTTTCTAATATCGCCTAAATAAACTTGTTTTAAAACTTCATCTTGTTCTAATAAATAATTCCACATTTCTTGATACCTAACATCAATACTAGCCAAATAATTACCAATTAAAGCATTTACTTCTTCACAAGGAGCCCATAAAATGGCATTTTTCATTTGTTTTCCTAAACTCATTCTAGCATTATCGCTATAACCATTTCTTTTAAGTAATTCATCGAAAGTTCTTGGTGCACATAAATGAAGAACGATGCCACCATAAATATACTGTTTTAATTCACTTACCTCGGTATAAGCTAAAGCCTTAGAAGGTGTAGCTTCTTTTTTAACTTCTTGTTCTTCTTCCATTACTTCTAAATCATGTTGATATTCACTATAAAACTTATCTACATAATCTTGCATAGCATCTTTACTAGCATCTACCATAACTCCTAAATTATTTATAAATTCATCGTGTTCATGAGTATCTTTCCATACTACATCAGCAAATAAACTTACAGCATCCATACTTTGTTTTATATATTCTGCATAAGCTTCTTTTAACTTTTCTAATCTTTCTGGCTTAATAACTAAACCATCTAAAGACTTAGCAATTTCATTTTCCAACTCACTAGCAACATCATAAATTTCACTTTTACCTTTAAGCATCTTTCTTTGGTCTTCTCTTGCCAAAACAGTATCACTAATAATCTTTAAAATAATCATATTACTATCTTGATTAGTTGGACAAATCAAAGCTGCAAAAGAGAAAAATGTTGGATAATCCATCTTTTTAGTATTAATTTTACCAACATCCTTTTTTAATGTTTGTAAAGTCTTAATAGTTAATTTGACTAAATCTAAATAGTGTGATTGTATTTCAATCAAAGCATCATCCTTTAAACTCCCCGTATAAGTAAGTTCTAAGATACCAATAGTATTATTTAACCTTAATTGCATTAAATCAAAACATTTAATAGTTAAATCTAAATTCCTTCTAAAATCTTTTATAGCATAATTGGGTATAACGTATTTCATTTTTTCCTCCTATTTATCCCTTTTTAAACTTGTTTCTTTAAGACGATCATAAACATCAAGAAGTTCTATAATCATCATATTATATATATCATCATTAGTATAACCATATCCTAAATCAACTCCAGGTATCATATAAAAATAATCATAAATATCTTTTAATATATCCCTTGGACAATAAATGGCTTTTTTACACACATATTCCCATTTTTCTTGATATTCCTGACCTAATTTTCTAAAAGTATCGCCAACTAATTTATTCTTAAGTTCTTTATCTTCAAAACAACTTATTTCTTTAATCATTTTACCTACCATACTATATCTAGCATTAGTGCTGTAACCATTTTTGATTAAAAGGTCATTAAACTCTTTTGGATCACACATATGTAACACCTTACCACCATCAAGATAATATTTAACCTCGTTACTTTCCGTAAAAATTGGGCTATTATTAGGAACATACTCTTTCTTTTCAGAAACCTTTTTAATATATATTTCATAACTATGAGGTAAACTCTCTAAGCTATCTTGCATAAATTTTACTTGTTTTTCTTGTTTTTTAGTTTTATCAATAAAACCATTTAAATAGGCAATTACTTGATAACCTTTTTCTAAATATTTACGATAAGCTTCTAAAAAGCATTCTTTATTTTCCTTTTTAGTAAAAGGATCATCACCTTTGATTTGATAATTACATACTAAAGATGCCATCACTTTTTCTAAAGACTCATTATGCTTATCTTTATTAAACTTAGCATTATGTTTTATAACATCTAAAAGTATCATTATAACAAAGTCATTTTGCGTATCTAACCCTGCTACAATAACATCAAATAAAGGAATATATTCTTCTAACTTACCTCGTGTATAAGAAACAATTAATTTATCAATAGTTATTTCTAATCTATTAATAATATTTAAAACTAGACTGTATAATTGAAACTTAACCTTATCATCCTGTTCTCTTTTCTTATCCTTATTTTCACTAATAAAAAAATCCATTTCTACTTCTTTTTTATCTTTTAAAGTTTCTTTTTTAATAGCCTCTAAATTTATTTTCATATCTTTTAAAACATTTATAAAACTTCTTATTGTACTTTTAGGTATTTTATATTCCATTCTTATCTTTCCTTCTTATTATTAATTTTTTTAAATTTTAAATAATTATTACTACCTCCCAATAGCCAATAATCAAAAACTACTAGTAGTAAACTTTTTTCTAGGGCTTTTTATTCTATCATTTCTTTTATAATTGTCAATAACTTTCAGAAAAAAGAAGTGTATAACTATCTTTTTTAAATAATTATTACACTTCTTTCTTAAAATTATGTTTTTAAAATATTATTTTTCTTTTCTTAAAGCTTCTATCTTTTCTAAAGTAAAACCAGTACCTTTAGAAATCTGTTCATTAGTTAAATTATCTTAATAAAATTTTTAGCAATATCAATTTGGGTTTCCTTTAAATCTAGTTCTTTTCCAAATTATTCAGTGCTTCGGTAGCATTAGCTAATCTAGTATTAAATACCATTTCTTCATTGCTATATTTAGTATATAGAGCAATATTTTCTCTAAAATTTACAATCTTCTTTTTGATTTGATGCTTATTTTACAAATATTTATTTTTCTAAAAGTTAATTTTTCATGTTAAGTGATTATGGAAAATAGTAACAAGACAAATAGAAAAATATTAAAATAAATTGTAAGAAAACTAATTTTATAGTATAATTTTAATAGTTAGAATAAAGGATTGGTACTATGGATACAAATAATAAGACAAATACCGTTGTTGACGTTGGTGACGACGGTAAATTAAATTTTACACAAGAAGAAGCAACTACTAAAGTAAATACTGTTTTTACAGAATTTGAGTATGATAAAATTCCTATTGTTGATTTAGTTAATCAAATGATTAATGATGCCGTTGAAAAAAGAGCATCCGATATTCACTTTGATCCGACTCCTGATATTTTAAATGTTCGTATTCGTGTCGATGGTGACTTGATTTTATATGCTAAAGTTCCAGCTAGTGTTAAAAAGAACTTAACGACTCGTATTAAAATCATTTCTGGTATGAACATTACTGAAACCCGTCTTCCTCAAGATGGCGCTATCAAAATGACTCATAATGATGCTCCTCTTGATATGCGTGTTTCTGCTCTGCCAATAGTTGATGGCGAAAAAATAGTTATCCGTATTTTAGACTACTCAAGAAGTATGGCTGGTCTTGATACCATTGGTTTATCAAAAATCAATTATGATAAAGTTATGCGTATGATAGGTGTCCCAAACGGTATTATTTTAGTTACTGGTGCTACTGGTTCTGGTAAATCAACAACCGTTTATTCCATGCTTCAAAAACTAAATCGTGTTGATACCAATATTATTACCGTTGAAGATCCAGTCGAAATGAAAATGCCTGGTCTAAATCAGGTTCAAGTTATGAGTGAAATTGGGCTTACCTTTGCAGCTGCCTTACGTAGTATCTTACGTCAGGACCCCGATGTTATAATGATTGGAGAAATTCGTGATGATGAAACTGCCCGTATTGCCGTTCGTGCCTCAATCACCGGTCACTTAGTTTTATCAACACTACACACCAACAATGCCTTAAATACTATCGAACGTCTACTTGATATGGATGTTGAACGTTACCTTTTAGGTTCTGCCCTTACTGGTGTTATTGCCCAAAGACTTGCTAAAAAATTATGTCCTAAATGTCGTAAAGCACGTCCTGTTACTGACTATGAAAAAACAGTCTTTAAATTAGCTTTAGGACTAGATGTTAAGGAAGTATATGAAGCTGTTGGCTGCAAACATTGCATCAATGGTTTTATTGGTCGTATTGCTGTTCATGAAGTCTTAATGTTAAACCAAGATGTTCGTGATGCCATCGTTAATAATGCATCTAAAGAACATTTACGTAAAATGGTTTATGAAAAAGGTCATACTGTTACCCTACTTCAAGATGGTTTAGAAAAAGTTGTTAGTGGCGACACCACTTTCGATGAAATTGTTCAAATTATTGATGTTGAATCTGACTTTGGTGAAGATGAGCAAGAACTTAAAGATGCCTTACTAGGTAAAACTAAGAAAAAAGAAGAAGAAGATGCTAACGTATTAAATAATATAACTGGTAATTTAACCGAAGTTTTAGGAACAACTCCAACCGATACCTTGCCACTAAATAATAAGGATACTAAAGTTGCTGAAACTTTAAACCAATCTGAAGAAACTTTAGGTTCTAATCCTGGGGTTCAAAAAACAGAAGAATTAAATACACTTCCGTCTAAGCCAGAGAAAAAATTGCTAACCGATGTAACCCCTTCCCCTACAGAAAAAACTTTAAATAATTCTAAGCCCTTACCTACTTTAGAAAATATAAATAATTCCAAAAAAACTGATTACGATATTTTGTAATCAGTTTTTTATTATTATCTTAAATATTATTAAAATCTAAACCTTCTTCTAAAGCAATATCTTTAAACTCTACTTTAAACTTTTCTATATCTTTTCTTAGCGAATCTTCATAAACACTTTTTGTATTACAAATAGCTTCATATATGTGTTTTAATCTTACTTCTTTTACATTATCAAATAAAGCATAACTAAAAGCATTAGAAATAATAGTTAAACAAATATCTGGATATCTTGAGGAAATTTCATATATTCTTTTATACTCATCTGTCATATCAACAATAAAAGCAAATATTTTTTCTTTAATAAAATCTGTATAAGGCATAACTAAATGCATTTGTTTTTCTATTTTAGGTAAAGTTCCCATTAAAATTTTAATAGTTGTATCTCTATCGGCTTCCTTTACTTCTACTTTTTGAAATCTTCTTAAAAAAGCCCTATCTCTTATAATGTATTGTTCATATTCCTCAGTAGTAGTAGCACCAATCATCTTAATTTCCCCACGGTCAAGTCCAGCTTTAAAAATATTAGCTAAATCCATACCTGTTGTTGTATCATTGCCCTTAATAAGTAAATGAGTCTCATCAATAAATACAATAGTCTTTTCACGTTTTGCAAGTTCTTTAATTAAGACATCAACTCTTGTCTCTTTTTGACCAGCAATATCATAATCCCCAATAATAGATGAAGCATTAAGCTTATATAAATCATAACCAAACAAAGCATTAGGAACCATATTATTTTTAATACGATAAGCAAGTCCTTCAACTATCGCTGTTTTACCAATACCAGGTTTACCAACTAGTAATGGTGATTTTTCTGGGGTTAAAAGAGTTAATATCATTTGTTTAATCTCTTCTTCACGACCAATAGCAGGATCAGTTATATAATCTCTTGCCACTAAATTTTCTGCATATCTTTCTAAAAAACTTATATTTTTTTCTTCCATATTTAATTCACCAAAAATATTATACAAGAAAACTAAAGACTAGACAATCAAAATTAATTTTGATAAAATAATAATTCCAAAAAGGAGGGGACAATTTTGAAATCTAGTAAACATAAAACTAATAAAATTAATTATGGTGCGATGACAATTAAAGTTGAAAGTAAAACAACAGATGATGTTAATTATGAAGTAAGAATTACTGATGATACTTTATATAGAAGTGATAATATTTCTGATAAAATTATAGCTGTTTTAAGTTTTAATACAATAAATCCTGATAGTTTAAAAATCATTAGTTCTTCTAAAGACTATTCTAGTAATATGCGTGCAGACATTATTAGAACTTCTCTTTTTACTACATTTGCTAATATTAATATTAATAGAACCAATGATTGTCTTACAACTTCTATTGAAAAAGCTAACTTTCTTGTCTTAAATAAAACTAAAAATGACTTCAAAGGTTATATTTCTGTTCCAAAAGTTATCATTTCGTGAATTTAAAGCTGCTTTAAAAAAAAAATTACAAAAACTAGTTATTTTGTATTGACTTATTAGCCTATCTGGGATACAATTAACTAGTAATTGATGCCTGATTAGCTCAGTCGGTAGAGCGCACGGCTGTTAACCGTTAGGTCGTAGGTTCGAGTCCTACATCAGGCGCCATTTATGTTAATTACAGTCTTCTAGACTGTTTTTTTATTGTAAATCCAATCTTTCTTCATATAATAATATTCTATTCTAAACTTTATAAAAATGGTGAATTAAAACTCACCATTTTTTTCTTACAATAATTTCTTCTTTCTAAAACAAAATTTATTCTTATTATATAGATATATTATTTATATAATCATGATTCAATAAATTAAAACATATAGCATTACATCTTTTATCTAAGAATGCCACAAATTCTTTCCC
>ULOC01032881.1_pt1 | contig 23382 bp, 41 predicted proteins | sample 1952181 | NCBI WGS metagenome assembly ULOC01 (sample SAMEA4835592, study PRJEB28245) | human gut metagenome | biome: gut microbiome; material: fecal sample | place: Denmark | collected 2008
ACTTTAGAGGTAATTATAAGCTAAATAGTGGTTTAACTGGCAGATTTGAAAAAGGCAATGTTCCATTTAACAAAGGAACAAAAGGATTAATGAAAGCAAATAAAACTTCATTTAAAAAAGGTAATATACCATCAAATCATAAAAATGTAGGTTATGAAAGAATTAATGTAGATGGTTATATAGAAATAAAAGTTGAAGAACCTAACGTATTTAAGTTAAAGCATAGAATCATATATGAGCAAAATTATGGAAAAATTCCAAAAGGACATAAAGTAGTTTTCGCAGATGGAAATAAATTGAACTTAGATTTAAATAATTTGATTTTAGTGACTGATTCCGAGGAATTAATTATGAATAGAAATAAATTGAGATACAATGATTCTAATTTAACTAAAACGGGTCATCTGATAGCGAAAGTGATTGATAAAACGAATGAAAGAAAAAGAAATAATCGATTATGAGCAAGAATATTATAATTTGCTTTATGAAAACAGAAAATGTAAAAGAAAAATTAAAGAATTAGAAGAAGAAATTTATATCTTAAAAAAATATAAAGATGTGAACATAAAAAAAGTATTATTAGAACAAATAAGTAAATATAAAAGAGAATAAAAAAAAGTTCATTGGTAGCTAATTCCTGGGCGAGAAATACGATCATTAACTGTCTCGTATCTCCTTTCTACAACTTTTTGCCTAGGGATTAGCTACTGATGAGAAATAGGAGAAACAAGAATGACAAGAAAACAAGCATTGAATGAAATAACAAGTTTGTACAATGATGATATTAGTAAATGCACTAGTATAGGGAGTGAATGCCTATTAAGAAAACAAAATTCAACAATTGATACAATATTTCATACGTATAATTTTTTAATAGAAACTTTATATAAAAATAACGCAAGATTAAAAGATGTCATAAAGATACATTTAATTAATAACACAATATATTTTGATTTAAAAAATATGAGAAATTATGAATTGTGTGATTTGTAAAAGGAGAAATAATTATGTTTAATTTTGACGAAGAAAATTGCACAGTCAGTTACACCGAAAAGATGATTATTGAAATTGTAAGCGAAAACGATAAAGAAACGTTGAAAGCAATAGAAAGATATTGCGAGGAAAATAATATAATTCCTAATATAATTGAAAAAGAAAAATTAGATTTAGTGTTAAAATTAGGGATTGCTGAGTACAATAAGAAATTTTCTGAGGAGGAGAAATAAAAACGATGGATAAAGAAGAATATTATAAACGAATAGAAAGAATAAATAATAGATTTAAGACTGATAGAGTAAATGCAGATGAAGAATATCAATTAGTTTGTCAAAGAAATTATTTATCAACAAAATATATTGAAAATTTAGAACAACAATGTAAAAATCAAAAAGAAGTTATTGATAAGTTGGAATTAGAGAATAAAGTTTTAAAAGAACAAATGGTTGCAATGGTTAAACCAAATTATACTTATGGTATTAGATAGAGGTGTCAGAATGAATTTAGAAGCAATAAATAAATGGTTAGATGAAGAATATGGTTGTTCTTATACTAAATTGGAAGAATTGCACAATTTTTATTTTGAAAAGTATTGTGATTTAAAACAAGAAAACCAAAGACAAAAAGAAGTTATTAGTAAATTAAATTTTATTAAAAATAGAAAAAAACAAGGTGCTTCACCAGAAAATATTAATAAAATGGCAATTGAATTTGTGAATAGTTATTTAAAAGAGGTGTCAGAATGAAATTAAAAGAACATACTAGAAATCAAAAAAGAATGTATAGAATACATAAACAAGACGAGAAAATACATGATTTAGAATTGATGATTGGTAAATTACAACAAGAAAACAAACAATTAAAAGAAAGAATGGAATACCTAGAACGAAGTAATGATCGTAGAGAAGATATTATAATAGAACAAAGACAAGAAATTAGTGATTTAGAAGATAATTGGGATGAGTTAAAAGAAATTATAAGAAAAAAACAAGACTATTATAAGTATTTTAAAGACAATAGATATAGAAAATTTTTGTCTGAACTTTTAAATAAAATGCAAGAATTAGAAGGAAGTGATAGTAATGAATAGTCAAGATTTAAAAGATTTAATTGAAAATAGACTGGTTGATGAAACAACAAGTGATAATGTTTTGTATGTATTTGATAATATACAAGAATTACGCAAATATAAAAAACAATGTTTAGAAAAGCATTATTGTATTTGCGACAAAATATTTATGACAATTGATGACATTTTACATGATAGATTAATAGGTTGCAGATATAAGAGATATGTTTTTATAAAAGGTGATAGTAATGAATAAAATAAAAATAAGTGAATTGCCAGAAGGAATGATTATATGGAAAAAAGGTAGAATTTTGGGAATTACTAAAGCGACATTACCACTAAAATATTATGATTGCTATTGCACTAAAATAATCGGTAATTATTTAGACTATGAAATAGTAGATAAAGAGAGTGATGAGTAAATGACAGCTAAAGAAATGTTTGAAAAATTAGGTTTTTATTATGAAGAAAGAGCATATGGCTTTAGTTATGATGCTTATGATAGCGAAAGTGGTTGGCTAAGGTTTGTTGCCTTTGATATTGAAAATAAAACTGTTGAAATACATAGAATTAATATTTATTGGAATTATGAAACTAAATATACAAAACATACTCATTTAGACAAAGCAATAAATAAACAGATAGAGGAATTAGGGTGGAATAAATGTTAACATTACCAATAAAGAAAAAATGGTTTGACATGATAAAGTCAGGCGAAAAGAAAGAAGAATATAGAGAAATTAAACCTTATTATGATAGCAGATTTTTGAAATCAATAGAAGATAAAAGACCCCATACAAATATTATATTATTTAGAAATGGTTATGGTAAAAATAAGCCTACTTTAAAATGTGAAGTGATTATTTCAAAAGGTTACGGTAAAGAAGAATGGGGAGCAGAATCTAATAAGGAATATTATGTATTAAGAATATTGAATATAGAGGAAGTGGAATAAATGGACATAGAAGAATTAGCATTTAAAGATAGGAAAATTCTAACAAATTTAAACGCAGTAGATTTATTGAACATAATCGAATTTTTACAAGACGATAGGAGGCAATGTCTTGAAGAACTTAGTAAAACTCATAATCGAAGTGTTGAAATACAAAAGAAAAATCAAGAGTTAAAATCACAACTTGAAGCTGCAAACGAAAAGATATTTTTATTACGAGTAAGCAAACCAATGTTAAATTATAAAAAAACTATAAAAAAAACTCAACAAAAAGAGTTTATAAAATATTTAGAAGATATGTTAGATGATGAAAACGATATGTTTTCAGTAGTTAGAGTTAAAGATGTTTTACAAAAATACATAGAAATAGTGAACGGAACTGAACAGAAATGAACGGAAGATAAAAGATAAAAAATGATAAATCTGTCTGAATTGAAAGAAAAGGTGACAAAATGACTGACATTAATAAAAGCATAAAAACTACAAATTATACCTGCAATGGAAAATGTTCTGGATGTGGAGAATGTTGTGGAGATATTTTGCATCTATCCAGAAAAGAAATAAAAAGGATAGCAAAATATATTAAACAAAATAAAATTGAAGCTACACCCAGAAGTATTTTAGTAGCTTATGACAATACTTGTCCTTTTAGAGATAATAAAGATAAAAAATGTAAGATTTACGAGATTAGGCCTGAAATTTGTAGAGTGTATAAGTGTGATAAAACCCCAGAAGAAGTATATAGAAATAGAGAATTTAATAATGAAAGAAAGTTACCAAGAAGCATGCGGAGTTTATTTTACAATGATAATTCAGGTGCAAAATGGTTATTTGAGAACTTTGGTAAATTAATTTATGATAAAAATGATAAAGCAATAGGAGAATCAAATGATTAAATCATATTGTTGTAATGCTGATATGATTTATTTAGGTAAAAATAATACAATGGTACCAATTCATTCAGTAATAGGAGATACATTTAATTATTGTTGTTGTAAATGTGGTAGGTGTGAATGGTCTACTACAAAAGAAAAAAGTAAATATAAATGGTATAAATTTGACAAAGATAAATTAAAAAAATTATTAAATTTAGGTTTAGGAGAGTGATAAATAATGAAATATATAGTAGGAATAATGTGTATTATAGTTAGTATATTAATGTATTTGCATTTAGATATATTTGAAGATACACAAACGATATTTGGAACAGTATTTTTTATATTAGGCACCATATATTTAGGTTTTAAAAAAGAAGATTAGGAGGTAAATGATGAAATTAGAAGTTGGAATGTATGTAAGGCTGGAAAATGATGCATGCTGTGAATTTTTAATGAATAAAATAAATGAACTAATAGATAAAGAGGGAAAAACATGAATAAAAGAATTAAGCAATTTATAACTAAATGCTATAACAAAGAAAAAGATGCTTATTGTTGGATTAATACTAACAAAAAATTATCAGATGAAGAATTATCCGATTTAGAAAAATATTTTAATAACAAAAATTATAATTTTATGTTGATTATTAATGGTTGTTCAGAATTAAGACCTCAAAGAACATGGGGAACACTACCAACATTTTTAAAAGGAATTGATGGATGCCATATTATATTTAAAAGCTCTTCAAATGCATTCATATTGTGTAGTTGGTTAGATGATTATGATGAATATAAAGATGATATTAAAGAACTGTTAGATTTACCTGATATTTTAGAAGTTAAAGTATTAAGAAGGAGAAATAGTTATGAAATATTATTATGAATACAAAGAAAAAAATGGTTGCAAAGTCGGTGGACATAATTTAGAAACAATTGAAATTTATGATAATTATATAAGATTATTGGGAGTAGATATTATTCTAACAAATTATGATTATAAAGAACAACATTGGAGAATACTTTTAGATATGAATGAAATAGATTATTTAAAAATAGAACCTATGTTAGAAAAGGAGTTAAAGGATGAATAAAATAAATGTTAATTTATATGGTGGCAAGAGCATTTTTAAAGGTGTGAAAGAAATGCCATTAGAGGCAGAAATAACATATTGCGATAAATGTGAAAAATGTTCTTTTTATAAAAATGGGACTTGCTTTAGTGCGGGTAGATGGAAAGCAAATTGCAAATTTGGAGAAAAAGAAATAATTAAAGGTTATACTTCAAGAGCAACCAAGTATTATGATTTTCGACGAACTTATAAAAATGATGAAAAATATAATCTTTTAAAAGAACCTGGCCAAACAATAGGGATAATTGATGGTATAGTAATTTTAAATCTTAGATATATTAAAATTATTGAAGATATAAAAGTTGAAGAGAATGTTTGTTTTGGGAAAGATGATTTAGTTTATATACCATTAAATAAATTTAATAACAATATTATAAAACAAATATGCGATATAAAACCTAGAACTTTATTTGATGACGGTTATATAAGAACATATCATGAAGAAATAATTCCTAGATTTTTATATGAATTAAAATCTGATTTTAAAGATATTTATGATAATTTTATAAATGAATATCCAGAATATAACAAAGAATTTAATTTTGTTGGAAGAAAAGCGTACATAAATTCTTTAAGAGATGGTTTAGAAATAAATAGTAAGACTAACAAATGGAAAATAAGCAATGGCTATATAATTTGTGAAAAATGGCAAGATATATATCCTTTTAATGCAAGATATGGGGAAGTAAAAATTAAAATAACTAATGATTTAATTTGTGAAATAACAAACAATGAGCAAGTTGATGAAAATACAAAATTTGCAGATTAACAAAATATATGGAAAAATTTTAAAAAGAGTTAGAAAAAGATTTAAAAATATTGAGAAAAAATGAAATTATTAGTTAGAAAGGACAATAAAAATAGAATTATGAATTTAGCAACAAAAGTAAAAGAAATAGTAGAGTTATTAGATGAGTTAGATAAATATATTGATAATTTGTCTGATATGTGTTCTAAAAATGATCAAAGTATAAGTGATCTGTATCATTATATTGAAAACAATAAATTAGATAGTAAAGCTAGTTATAGAATGATAAAAGAACTTAAGTCTAGGTTAATTGATAGAAGAAAAATAAAACAAGAACAAGAATTGGCTCATACACTTAGAACTTATCAGCAAAGATTAATCGGTTATGAGAATAGAAAATTACTTTTGGGGGAAATTGGTAAAACAGAAAAGAGATTAAATACTCAATATAGATATAGAGTTTATAATGAAGATGAATTGCGAGAAAAGATGGAGGCTTAAATGATACTAGAAAAACATTTAACTATTAAAGAAGCTAGAAATGAAATTGAAAAATTAGAAAATGAACTGGATGTGTATTTAACTAAGAAAAAAATAAATTACGTTAAAACTCAACCTGGCTCTTCAAAATTTAAAGATGTGGTCACGAGTAGGACAAATGCAATATTTGATAAGTTTAGTCATTATATTATAAAAGATGAAGAATTAGATACTAAAATATATTCTTTACAAGAAAGTATATTGAGTTACCAAGAATACATTCTTAAAGAAATGCAAAGGATTTCAAATATAGAACCTTACAAGTTAAAAGTATATGAATTAAGAGAAGATATGGATTTTATAAGAAAATACAATCGAAAAAGATACTGGATAGAAATAGCAGAAACTCTTAATTATAGTGAAAAACAAGTAAGAAGAATATATAAAGAAATAATAAATGGTAAAATTTAAAAGATGTCCGTTCAATGTCCGGTGGAATGTGATAAAATGGTATCATGGAATAATTATACATATTCCATATAATACCTCGTATGCGATTAGATTATTTTCTAATCGTTTTTTTAGGCGAATGGTGAAATGGTTATCACGGGGTTCTTATACAGCTTTATTGTAGGTTCAAGTCCTACTTCGCCTACCAATTTTATAGGTAGCATATTGAGTAAATATAATATGTAAGACTATACAATGAGTAATATTCCTGATGTCTTATAAAAGGTAAAAGCTAACGATGGTGACTTTGGAATGTGGTAATCCATCTACCCGCGTATATTTATTCAATATGGTGCTTATAAAAGCACTAACAATGCATCATAGCATGCCGAGAAAAATACATAAAATCCTGTGTTTGCAAAGGGTTTATTAAAATTATTTAATTATGAGAGTCGATAAAGTCTTATTTTAGAGGTGGGGAAAACTGCTGGAAAACCCTAGACAACGAACGAAGTAGTCTACGAAATGTACAGAACTTAAATTTTTTCGTTGAGATTTAAGAGAGTACAAAGTAGTACTACCTTTTTTAGGTAGTGTACTAATGGTATATAAAAAACAAGACAGAGGTTTTTAACGTATTGATTTACGGTCTTATACTCAACCGAATAAGATAATCTTATGAAAAAGACTTATAGAGTATTAGTGAGCTTTGACACTTATATCATTAGTATAGTATCTAAAAAAGAAAGGAAAGATGTAATATGAAATATATATTAGCTATAGTACTGGTAGTGATCATGCTGTTATTCGCTATTATTACATCGATTTTAGCAGATCATAAAGAAGAAATTTGGGAGTGTATTGAGTTTGACGAGAAATATAAATAATAAATAGTGGGATAGTGTAATGGTAACATATTAGTTTCAGAGGCTAAAGAAAAAGGTTCAATTCCTTTTCCCACAACCAATTATTAGAAAGGAGGAAAATTATGGTTGAAGTAGTAGTTAAAATACATAATTTTGAAGATAGAGAAAATAGGAATTTGGGGTTATTACAGCCGGGTTATAAATACGCAGTTACAAAAGAAAGAGCAAAGTATTTATCCGACAGAGGCATAGTAGAAATTATTTCTAAGGCAAAAAAAGATAAAGACGTAGAAGAAGGTGATTAAATATGAATTTGGATAAGTATATAAGAATAGCATTAACAAATTTATCCAAAAAGTATAAAATCACTATAATTGAAATAACAGTTGCTAAAGATGGAAAAGTAGGTAAAAATTATTCAGTTTCTTACGAAGAATTGCATTCAGATGAAATATATCCAGAAAAAGAAAACTTTAATAGTAAGAGAGAATTAGTAAGTTGGTTATTATGTCTAAAATAAGAAAAAAATTAACAGATAAGAAAAAGAAACTAATAATAGCTGATTATATAGAATGTGGTAATTACTCGGAAGTGGCTAGAAAACATAATGTATCAGACACTACTGTTAGAAAACTTGTTAAGTCAGATAAAACCAGTTCGAAAAAAATCGAACAAAAAAAAGAAGAAAATACTCAAGATGTTTTAGCTTATATGGATTCTCTTAAAGACAGAAAAAAAACTATTGTTGATAAATTGTTGAAAGCAATAGAAAATAAAGCAGATAATTTAGATAATTTTACAAATATAAAAGATGTTGCAAGTGCTTACGGAATAATAATCGATAAAGAGCTTAAATTAAGAGAAATAAAAAACCAGACATCAAATTCTGAAAATGGAGTTGTGATAGTTGATGACTTACCAAAATAAAACAATAATAAAAATGAGTGATTTAATTATTCCTAAATATTACAATAATTTCAATGATATTGTACATACCCACCAAATATATACAAGTGGACGTGCTGGCACAAAATCAAGTCGAGGTGCATTAAGAGCGGTTCGAAGAATTATTAATACAAAGCCCGGCTCAGTAGTCATATTGAGAAAGTTTCATAACAAATTGAAAAAAACGGTATTTAATGAGTGCAAAAGAGCTATTACAAGACTGAAAATTCCAAAAAACAACTTCAAAATAACAGTTAGTCCAATGCAAATAAAATATTTGCCTACTGGTAATACAATTTATTTTACTGGTAATGACTCGATAGATGATACAAAAGGTATGATAGATGAAGATAGACCAATAGTGTTAGTTGAATTGGATGAATTAACGGAGTTCTTTGATAAAGGCGATGGAGAAGACGAAATTCAAAATATCGAAGCAACTTTTATTAGAGGAAATGAAGAAGAATTTGTGATGGAATATTATTTTAATCCCCCAAAAAATCCAAAAGCTCCAATAATGGATTGGCTTAATAAAATGATTTTAAGAGAAGATTGTGTTCATATTCATACAGATTATAGAGATGTTCCGGAAAGTTGGCTTGGAAAGAAATTGATTCAAACTGCTGAAATATTAAGAAAATTAGATGAAAAAATGTACAATTGGCTATGGTTAGGATTATGTACTGGTATTGATGAATTAATCTATTATATGTTTAATGAAGAAATTCATGTTAAAGAGTGTACACAAGAAAACTACAAAAATATGAAAAATATTTATATTGGAGTAGACTATGGTCAAATGAACGCAACGACTTATCAGGCATTCGGGATAGATTATACTGATAAGTGTGTTAGGGGTATTGATGAATATTATTACAGTGGACGCGATACTGGAAAACAAAGAAGCCCAAGTGATTATGCACAGGATTTTAAAAGTTTTAAAGAAAAATTGGAAAAAGAAACAGGACTAAAAGTCTTGTTTGTTTTTATAGATCCATCTGCAAAAGGTCTTGCAGAAGAAATAAAAAAAGTATGCAGTGATGTAATAGTAAGAGATGCCAAAAACGATGTTGCGTTAGGGATATCAAGAGTTCAAAAATTATTTTCTTATCAAAGATTATTTATATCTCCTAGACAAAAGCATTTAATAGAAGAAGAATATAAATATGAATATGATAAGGATCAATTAGAAAAAGGAAAAGAAGTTCCTATAAAACAAAATGACCATTGTGAAGATGCAAAGAGATATTTAATAATGGGAATTTGGAAATTTATAAAAATAATGTTACCAACAGTTGGAGGTGATGAAAAAGATGATACGTGATTTAATAAATAAGTTTAAAGGATGGTGGAACAAAATGTTCGATTATAATAAAATAGTAAATGATTTTGGTCTTGATTTACAAACATCACAAGATATGTTAGATGCTTTTCAAAAGTGGGCACAAATATTTAATGGAAATGAGCCTTGGATAGATGATACGACAGCATCACTGCATGTGGCAAAAACAATAAGTGAAAAAGTTGCAAAAGCCGTAACAATTGAATACAAGAGTATTTGTAGTGAACCATATATTGATAAAATATATCAAAGATTTTTGACTAGAAAAAGAGTTAATGCAGAATACATGATTGGAAAATCTTGTATTTTTTTTAAGCCATATTATACAAAAGAAAATATTAGTATAAGTGTTATTCAAGCTGATAAGTTTATTCCAGTTAAATTTGATGATGATGGTAATCTTTTGGGAATCATAATAATAGATCAATTAACAAAAGGAAATGATGTTTATACAAGATTAGAATATCAAGAATTAAATAATAATACTTTAACAATTAAAAATATTGTCTATAAAGGCAGAAAAGATGGCGTAATATTAGAAAGAAAAATTAATTTGTCTGATGTTGATAAATGGAAAGATATTGAAAAAGAAACATCAATAGAAGGTGTAGATAGACTGCTTGGTGGATTTGCAAGTATGAAAAGTGCAAATACTATTGATAATTCATATCCTGGCGGAGTTCCAATTTGGTATTCGGCAATTGATACTTTAAAAGAAATAGACAAACAATATTCTAGGACTCTATGGGAATTTGAAGGCACAGAGCTTGCAATAGATGCAGATATTACCTTACTAGAAGGTATAGAAGATAAAAAATATAAAATGCCTGCTAGAAAGAAAAGACTTTTCAGAAAATTAAATTTTGATGAAGCGAAAGATAAATCTTATAATATTTTTAGCCCTCAAATACGAGATACATCATTATTCAACGGATTAAACGAGTATTTAAGACAAGCAGAAAGCGAATGTGGTCTAGCCTTTGGTGTCATATCTAAAATGGATTCTATAGCAAAAACAGCAACAGAAATAAAATCGGCTAAACAAGATTATTATGTAACTGTTGCTGATATTCAAGATTCTTTACAACACGCATTTGATGATTTAATATATGGAATTTATGTTTTGTGTAAATTATATGGCATTCCAGTTAAAAATGATTATGTTGTTGAACACGATTGGGATGATAGCATTTTAGTTGATAAAGATAGTACTCGTAATCAAGCTTTAATTGAAAGAAACGCAGACATTACTAGTGATGTTCAATACATTATGGATACTAAAGGAATGAAAGAAAAAGAAGCTATAGAGTATGTCAAAAAACAAGTAGAATATCGAAAGTTAACAGAAGTAAAAGAAGAGAAAGATCTAATTGGAGAATAATGACAAAGTATGAGTTTGATAATTTACTTAAACCTTTAGTTAATATTTATGATGAGATTGAACTTGATATTATAAAAGACATGCTTACGAGATTATTGTCTTATGATGATGTTCAAGGAACTTTGAAATGGTATTTAGAAAAGTTAAACGATTTGAAGTCATTCAAAAAAAGTAATCAAAAACTTATCCACAACAATAAAAAAAACATTGAAAAAGTATTAAAAAGTATAGTTGAAAATGCTGGCACAAAAGTTGATAATTTTGATAGGCTAGAAGAATACTTTAATAAAGGATTAATAAAAAAGAATCCAAATAGTTTATATAATAGTGCTTCAATTAATAATTTAATATCTGAAGCATTTAAAGATAGTAAAAGCATTATGGATCTGATTAATACAACTGCTATAGAGGGTGCTAACAAAGTTTATAGAGATATAATTAATAAAGCATACGTAGAAACCGGGAGCGGTATTTATACATATTCAGAAAGCATTAGAAGAGCATTAAAAAAATTTGCTAAAGAAGGTATAAAAACAGTTAACTATGAAAGTGGAGTAAGTTTAACAATTGAATCTGCTATTAGAAGAGATGTTGTTACTAGAGTAAATAAACTAGTCGGAGATTGTGAAATCGAACATGCAAAGAAATTAGATACTAATCTAGTTTATGTTGATCAACATTTAGGTGCTAGAATCAGGACAAAATATACGAAACATGATTATGAAGCTCATGATGAGTGGCAAGGAAAAAAATATATGATAGTTGGTTCTAGCGAAGAGTACCCAAACTTATATGAGAAAACAGGTTACGGAGAAATGTTAGGGCTTAAAGGAATAAACTGTTACCATCATATGAGACCGACATGGGAGTGGGAAAAAATACCTGATAGAATTGCTGAAATAGAAAATAAAGAAAGATATGAGCTACTTCAAAGACAAAGAACATTCGAACGAAATATACGAAGTTTAAAAAGGGAAAAGGCAGTAGCAAAAGAAACAGATGACAAAGAGTATTTTTCTAAAGTAAATAAAAAAATAAAATCAATTAATGAAGATTTTGATAAATGGCTAAAAGATAATAAATTAACAAGGGATTACAATAGAGAATATGTCAGTAACGAATTAGTAAAACCGCTTAAAGAAGATAATTGGTTTAATCATTTAACATTTCAAGAACAAAGAGATTTAAAAGAATATATATCATCTGGTTCATATAAAATCAACGAATCATTATATAATAGAAGAAAGTTAACAGAAGAACAAATTAGTTTTAGAGATAGTTTAGATAATGCATTATCTAAAGTTCCTAAATATCAAGGAGAAGTTAATAGAAGTGTAAATATAGAAAGTCAAGAACAATTAAATAGTATTTTAAGTATATTTAATAACAATGAAAGAATTGGTAGTTGGGGGGCTTATATTTCTTCTTCTAAAAAAATATATGATGGAGATATGCTGTTGCAATTCATTATCAAATCGAAAAATGGAAGGGATTTATCTACTTTGAATAACGAAGGCGGTGGAGAAATATTGTTCGGAAGACAAACTAAGTTCAGATATATTGATTTAAGTAGAAAAAATGGTAAAATATATATTAGGTTGGAGGAAGTAGAATAATATGGACAATAAACTAAAAAACGGTAATTCTTTGGAAACGCAATTTTGGAGCGATGAAGTAAAGGTGGATCCTGATAGCCCACTAACAAAATTAGTTGATAAAATATGGAATTTAAAAGACGATTACATTCCAACAGATGAAGAAACAGAGCAATTTAATAAAGAGATGAAAGAATATCATAAAAATAAAAGTAACACTCAAAAAGAATAGAGTGTTTTTATTATGCTATCTTTATAGGTAGCATATTGAGTAAATATATTGATTTTATAACTAAAGAGATTACTTGTTATAAGACATATATTAACAACGATAGTTATAAAACAGGATGTCTATATTTACTTAATATGGTGCTTATAAATGCACTAGGTCGATAGAAATATCGGCTTTTTTCGTGTGCCATAGCAACGGTAGGACTAGGAATCATTTTAAATCACACGTGGGCGAGACCACGGAAAAAAACGGAGGAGGAAATATGAAAAGAGAAGATTTAGAAAAATTAGGATTAAGTGAGGAGCAAGTTAATGGTATCATGAAACTCAAAAGCACTGCAATGAGTGAAATGGATACATTGAACAGCAAAATTGCTCAATTGACTACTGACAAAGAAAATCTTCAAAAACAATTGAATGATGCTAATACTGAAATTCAATCTTATAAAGATATGGATATTGATAGCATTAAAAAATCAGCTGAAGATTGGAAAACAAAATTTGAAGAAATGGAAGCAAACCAAAAGGCTGAAAAAGAGAAAAGTATTAGAGATGAAAGAACTAATGCTTTTTTTAATGACATTAAATTTGCAAGTGAAAGTGCAAAAGCAGGAGTAATAGCACAATTTAATGCAAAAGACTTTAAGTATGATGAAGAATCTAAAAAGTTTTTAGGAGCTTCTGAATGGCTTAAGGATTTACAAGAAAAGGATAGTGGAGCATTCCTAAGTGAAGTTGCAAACCCTAAATTTACAACAACACCAACAGCTCCAAAAATTGATGGCACTGCAGATGAATTGCGTGAAGCAATGGGACTAAGTGTCGAAAAAAAGTAATATAGAGGAGGAAAGAAAGAATGAATAATATTACATTATCAAAAAATTATGTACCTGTACTAGATGAGGTATATAAAAATGCAGAAACATCTAGTGTCTTAAACAGCCCTGAAAAAGACATAAAAATGGGACAAAAAGCTGGAGAATTTTTAATTGCTAAATATTCTATGGATGGTCTTAAAGATTATTCAAGAAATAGTGGTTATAAGAAAGGAAACGTTAAACTTGATTGGGAAACTCATAAAGCAAATTATGATCGTGGTGTAAAATTTGAAATTGACACAATGGATAATGAAGAATCTGCTGAGCTTGCTTTTGGAAAACTAGCTGGAGAATTTGCTAGAACTCAAGCTGCTCCAGAACAAGATGCATTTACATATGCAACTCTTTCTGGTAAAGAAGGAGTTTCTATCACTAATGAAACATTGACAAGCGGAGATGATATTTTAAATGCAATTCAAAGAGAACAAAGTGCAATGGATGAAGAAGAAGTAACTGGTGTTTCTAGATACCTATTTATAACTTCAACACTATTAAGAAAAGCACAAAATGTTGAGAAATATAAATCAACTGGAGTATTAGATGAATTTGCAGGCATTGTTAAAGTTCCACAAAAAAGATTTTATACTGCTATTAATCTTTTAAGCGGAGATGACGGCGATGAATCAATTGGAGGATATGAAAAAGCTGTTGCTGAATATGTTAAAACTAGTGATACTAGTGTAATAAGCGGAAAAACATATTATACTAAGAGCGGTGATACATACACTAAATTTACTGGAAATTCATTTACTTCAGGAACAGACTATTATGAATTAGTAGCAGAAGCAGGTAAAGATATTAACTTTATGATTGTTGAAAAATCTGCTATTTTAAAATGGCCTAAACATACAGCATCAGATATAATCGTTCCAGAAAACAACCCAGATAGTGATGCTTATATTCAAAAACATAGAAAATATGGTATTGTTGATATTTATGAAAACAAAGTGGCTGGCGTTCGTGTATCTGCTAAGCCACTTGCTTAGTTTTCTGAAGGAGGAATATAGATGGCAACTAGAATTGGTGTAGGTGTAATTTCTAAGTCAAATAATGCAGAAATTGAACTTTTAAGAGCGGAATTAAATTTAGTTCGTGCTGAAAACGAAACTTTAATGGTTGAAAAACTAGATTTAGAAAAAATACCAAAAGAATTAAAAGAAAAAGTTGATAACTTAGAAAATCAAGTTAAAGAATTAACTGAAGAAAAAGCTAACTTAGAAAATCAAGTTAAAGAATTAACTGAAAAATCAAATAAAAAAAATCAAAAAAATTCTGATAATTCAGAAGAATAGGAGGTTAAAGGTATGCTAACTAAAATAGTTGATTATGATTATTATTCTGATACATATGAAGGTTCTAGCATACCTGAATCTTCATTTAATAAATATTCAATAAGTGCAAGTAGTAAAGTAAATTTTTATACTTCAAATAGAATTGATGAAACTAATCTTGATAATAATATCAAAAATACAATATGTGAAATAGCTGAAATATTGTATAAACAAGATGTGTTAATAGAAAAGACTGAAAAAGATACGAAAGAAATAGCTAGTGAAACTGTTGGACCTCATTCTGTGAGTTATGTTAATAAATCAGGTATTCAAATACAAAGAATTTTATCTACTGAAGAATTAGAGAGAAAAATTTATAGTATTTGTTATGAAAAGTTAGCAAATACAGGATTAATGTTTAGAGGACAAAATGTTTCCAGATAAAGTAACTGTGTTTAATGTTGTCGGTGATAAATTTAATCTATGTGTTGTTGATAATGTATTTGCTCATACGGAAAAAATAATATCTAAAGAAGGCAATGGTGAAAAGTATTCTACAGCGCATAGAGTGATATTTTCTAATAAAGCTTTAGAAAAATATTTATCATATGAAAATTACATAGATTTAAACGATAAGAGTAATAATTTTACACTTAAAGAAAATGACTTAATTGTCTTTGGAGAATTTAAAGAAATCACAGATTTATCCGAGGTGCAAAAGTCTCATGTTGATTATTTTTTGATAAAGTCTATATCAGATAACACTTATGCTATTAATAATTTAAACAATATAGAGGTAACAGATTGAAAATTAAGGCAAGTCTAGAGTTACCAAAAGATTTAGTTAAATCAGTAGGTTTAGACGAAGGCGGAAAAGTTCAAAAATATATTGATAGTTTTGTTTTATATCATAGTGAACCTTATGTTCCAGGTAAACATATACACGACTCTGGCGTAGTAGCTACTAAAATAGGAAGTGGTAAAGTAATTTGGGATACTCCAGACGCAAATTACCTTTACGAAGGTAAATTGATGGTGGACCCAATCACTTTAAAGGGAGCCTTTTTTGCTCCCGACTATGGTTTTTGGAGTAGACCAAATACACAAAAAATAATGGACCCGACCGGTCGAGATTTAGTATATCATGGCGGTGGTTTACGAGGCCCTCATTGGTTTGACCGAATGATAGAAAATGAAATGGATGATTTATTAGATGGAATAGTTAAATTAATTGGAGGTAATAATGGAAAATAAAGCAATTATTGAATGTATAAAGGATTATTTTAAACAATGTCCTTATTTAGGTGATTTAGCAAAAATAAATGTCGATTATCTAAATGTAAACTCTAATGATTGTGAGTATTGGTCTATAGAGCAAGTAGAAGCCCCATTAATTTTGGGGACTAACGTGTTGAAAACAAAAACGCACAGACAATGTCAATTTGTAATTGCAAGTCGTGCTTTTTTTAATCCACTAAAAGATACTCAAAATATTGAAAATTTACACTTATTTGAAAAAATAGCTGATTGGGTATGCCAAAATAATTTTAAAGGTAAATATCCTGAGCTAAACCAAGGAGAAGTATCAACCTCGCTCGAAATTACAAGTGGGGGATATCTTTATGGAACGGATAAAACAAACACAATTGCTAGATATGAAATGAGTTGTAAATTGCTGTATGATAAGGAGGAGAAAAATATATGGCATTAACGTTATTAGATGGAAATAATAAATTTAATCGTGAAGATCACATAACTTTTTTTAATTCGAATATCACTGCATGTGATGAATCTGGAATAACCTATGGGGAAACTCCTTCATGGGTGCCATTCGGAGAAGATAATGATGAATTAACTCGCGAATTAAATAATGAAATTGAGTCAAAAAAGAATGTATTAGGTAAAACTAATATAGATCATACTGCTGGAGCACAAACTTCTGAAATTGATCCAGTAGCAATCCGTGGAAACGATGTATTGTCTAAAATATTATATTTAATGTTTAAATATAATCTAACTGGAGATAAAGCAACTCTACAATGTATGGAAGTAACACTTGCAGATAAACAAACTGATGGTTCTTACGGAGCATTTACTGAAGACGCTGTAGTTGATTTAAAATCTTGGGGTGGAGATACAACTAAGATAAATGCGCCAATTACTTTAAATTGGAAAGGTAATAAAACACATGGCACATTTAATGCCACATCTAAAGCATTTACTGCAACTACATCAGCATAATAGCGGGGCAATTTTGCCCCTTTTTATTTTTAAATTTTATGAAAGGAATTAAATATGAATATAATAGTAAATAAAAAATTTATTAAAGAAGATATTTTAGATGAAAATGGAAATAAATTAGGAGAAATAAAATTTAATCCAAGCGATAACAGAATAATGGCAAAAATAACAAACATTTTTAACACTTGCACAAATGCCCTAAAAAGACTTGAAAATAAAGGGGAAATTCCAGATTTACAAAATACCAGATTAGAAACAATGGAAGATTTTGAAAATGCAAAAGCAGATATTCAAAAGGTTTGTGATGTAATAGGAATAGAAAGCGATACTATTAGTAGTGTATTTAAAAATTTATATGAAGTATTTGGAAAAGATACTATTGATATTTTTACAGGAGGTACTGAAGATATAGATTTATTAATTCCGCTTTTAGAATTTATTGCTCCACATGTAAGAGATGCAAGGAATCAAAAAGTAAATCGCTACATTCAAAATGAAGATCCGGAAGTATTGTAATGAATATATTGACAGATAAATTACCAACTAAAATTAGAATTAATGAAAAAATATACGACATTAATTACGATTTCAGAACAGTAATTGATATTTTAATAGCTTTGGAAGACAATGAACTTACAAATTATGAAAAGGCGTATATAATGGTTAAAAAACTTTATAAAGAAGATATACAAGATGATGAATTTTCGGTTGCTTGTGATAAAGCTATATTATTCATAGACTGTAATGGCAGTTTTAAGAGTAAGAATAACTCATCACAACGAGTTTATTCTTTCAAAAAAGATGGGGGGTATATTTTTAGTGGAATTAATTCTACGCATCACATTGATTTAGAAAAAGAAAATAATCTCCATTGGTGGAAATTTATGTCTTTATTTATGGATATGAATCCAGATTGCATGTTTGGAGAAATAACCTATTATAGAACTAGAAAAAATGAAGGTAAACTTACCAAAGAAGAAAAAGAACAATACAAAAAAATTAAGGACATTATTGATTTAGAAGATGTAAAAGTACATCAAGAATCAGAAGAAAGAAAAAGGTTTTTTGAAGAATTTTATAAAAATTAAAAATAAGGAGGTGCTTTATGTCTGGCAATTAAAAAAGCAGCGATAGTAGTTGATACTACATTAGTACATGAAAGAATTGATAAAGATTTTGATAATTTAACAAAACACACAGAAAAGTTAATAGATAGCTATAACAAAACAGTTGATAGTATTAAAAGTCAAAAATTAGCTTTAGATAAAGTTCAAGGAAAACTTGAAAATTTGCAATTATATGCTCAAACTGGACTTTTAAAAGAAGGCGAAGATGTAAAAATAAATCAGTTGTCTAGTCAAGTTGAGCTAATGACTAATAAATTAAATGATACTAAAGAAAAAGCCAACGATTTAAAAGATGAAATTAATGATTCACTAAATCAAAAGTCAATATTGAAATATGGCGAAGGCTTTAAAGAATTAGGTAAAAAAATTGATAAATTTAAATTAAAAATGTCGAGGTTAATTGGCACTGCAATGATATTTAACTTAATGCGAAATCAATTAACGAATTTAAGAAATAATATGATTTCTTTATTGAAAACTAATTCATCTTTTAGTAATAATTTGAATCAAATAAGAGCTAACTTAATGACGGCATTTGCTCCAATTTATAATGCTTGTTTACCCGCAATAAATTCATTAATGAATGCTCTATCAAAATTAACAGGAACTATTGCTAAATTTGTCTCTAGTTTATTCGGAAAAAGTTTGAAAGATGCAAAAAATGAGGCTTCCGGATTATCAAAAGCATTGAAGAAAGTAAAAAATAGTGGTAAAGAAGCAAGCGGATCATTAGCGAGTTTTGATAAACTTGAAGTTATTGGAAATGATAACGCAAGTGGAAATTCAGATGATATAAATTATGACAATGAAATAACATATAGTCAAAAAATATTGGATATATTAAACGCAGTCAAAAATTTTGTTATTCAAAATAAAGAACTGATAATAGGCTTTTTGTATGGTTTAGCGGCTGGCATTATTGCTGTTAAACTAGGAATGGACGGAATAAAAGCTTTAGCTTTTGGTACAATGCTTGCAGGTGTTGTAACTTTGATTCAAGGAATAATGCAATTTATACAAGACCCATCATGGGATAATTTTGCTGTAATATTACAAGGTTTATCTCTAATACTTGCCGGCGTTGCTATTGCAATGCTAGCAGTAAATGCCGCAAATCCAGTAGCTTGGATTTTACTAGCAATAGCAGCACTAACTACGTTAGGTGCTTTAATTATTAAACATTGGGATGATACAAAAGCCATTTTGGAAAAAGTAGGGGATTGGATTTATGATCGTGTAATAAAGCCAATAAAAGATAAATTCCAATCAATGATTTCTTTTTTCAAAAATTTGATTTCAAAAATAGTTGGGTTATTCAAAACTTTAGGCACTAAAGTTGGGAATGTTATAGGAAGTGCATTTAAGATTGTAATTAATGGAGTTTTGAAATCTATAGAAGATATACTTAATTTTCCAGTTAAATCAATCAATAAACTAATAGATGTTATTAATAAAGTCCCTGGTATTAATATTGGGACATTACCGACATTTAATTTACCAAGACTTGCAAAAGGTGCTGTTATTCCAGCAAGGCATGAATTTGCGGCAATACTAGGGGATCAAAAACATGGAACTAATATTGAAGCCCCATTAGAAACTATTAAACAAGCAAATAGAGAAGTAATGGAAGAATTTATTGGGGTTTTATCAAATCTTGATAATAAAGAAAGGGAAATTGTTTTCAAAAATCTAACTATTATTACTCAATTGGGAACGAGCAGTGTTAAGAAAGTAGTTTTAGATAGCATAAGATTGTCCGAAAAAGAACTTGGAAAACAATTGCTGCTAGCATAGGAGGTAGTTATGAATAAAATAAAAATAATAAATCCAGACGATACAACAGATTTTTTTGAAATACCATGGGAATGGTTACCCCGAGGTACGCAAGGACCAACACTTAACGATTTGGAATCTTCTGCTGAAAGAGGAAAACTTAATGGGTATTTAAACCGTGTTAGATGCGCAGAAATACCAGCTGCTACACTAGATATAGATAAAAGGCTTACACAAGGGGAATTATATCCTCTTTTGAAATTGTTGAAATTAGTAAAAATTAAAATCTATTATTTTGAAAAGTATTTAAATAAATTTATTACTCGTGATTTTTATGCTCAAAAGGCCAATCCTAAAATGTGGGAAATACCAGAGGATAATAATACAGATAAAATTGTGTATGATAAATTTACTATAGAATTTGCTGGATATGGAGATGTAAACGAATGAATTATGTAGAATATGATGAAAAAATGTTGCAATCATTTGAATATGAGACAACAATAAATAGTGATGGAAATATACTAGGTATTTGTGAATTAGGCAAGGCAACAATAGAAATGTTGAATGATAAAAATAATTATAGTTCATTTAAAGACTCTTGGATTAAAACTCCACAAGGGTCTTTTTATATCTATAACGTAGAACCTGTACAAGAAAGAATAAATATTAAACTAGAATGCTATGATATTAAATATAAGCTTGATACATTATATGATAACTCTAAACATATATTTCCATGCACTTTAAAAGAATGGAGAAATTCAATTTTTAACGAATGTGGAGTAACATATGATGATTCAGATTTTCCTAATAGTAATTTGATTTTGGAAAAAGAACCACCATTAGATAATGGAATTAGTAACCGAAATGTAATTGCTTTGGTTGCGCAAGCTGGAGCAAGTTTTGTTGTTACAGATAGTAACGATAAATTTTATTTTAAATGGTTTGACAACACAATATATGAGGCAAATGATTGGATAGAGTTAACAACAGAGAAAGAAGCTACAAAACCAATAAATTATATTGTTCTTGGTAGGGGAGATGTCGAAGATAATTATTATTATCCATTAGTTAAACCGACTAATTCCATTGAATTTAGAATAGACAATAATTATATTCTCGATCCACAAGATACAACTTCTAATATTGACCTGAGAGAGTCCACAATAATACCTATATACGGACAAATTAATGGTTTGTCGTTTATACCTTATACAATGAGGACACAATTTATTAGTAATAAGTTATCCATAAATTTAGGAAATAAAATAAAGTATAAAGATATATGGGGAAATGAACTTACGTCTTATGTAATGACAAAAAAAATAAAATGGCTAAGTGGAGATTTAAAGAAATCAGATAATTATGAAATAACATTGTCGGCTAGTGAAATAAAAGAAAGTTCTACAAAGATTTCATATAATAAAGATTTAAAACAAGAAATAATAGAAATCTCAAGAAAGACAGATAAAAACGCCGGAAAAATTGAAGATATGATATCTGTTGTAGATGGGCAAAATGAAAAAATATCTAAAATAACTCAAACAACAGATGAAATAAATTCAAAAATTAGTGATATAGCAGATATTACTACGAGTGGTGAAAGTCAACAAGCTTCAGTTAATTTAGAAAAAGTTAACGAAAGTGAACCGATAGCAATTAAAATTCATCCAATTAGTGAAGATATTTCTTATTTATATCCATCTGATTACTTATATCCAGCCGATGATTTATACTTGATGAATAGAATAATAAGATTTACTAATACAGATACAAATGAAGTATTTGATTATGAATTACCTGATGATTTATTGTATTATGACGCTAATAATTATGATGAATTTATATTAAATTATGATAGTCAAACTTGTTCAGTAATAAAAAGAGTTGAGTATGATAAAGCTACCAATAAAAATAAACTAAAAACAATTGAAGAAACAATATCTTGTGATGAATATCCGACTATTGCTCTTACCGCAGGAAATTACACTGTTTCACTGCCTGGATATTCTAACGCTTATATATATGTTCAATTGATGGCGTCAAATATTTATACTACTCAATTCGCAACAAAAGTTGAATTAAATAGTGAGATAAAACAAACAAGAGATGATATAAATTTAAAGACAACTACATTAATAGATATGAACAATAAAATGCAAGGGGAGATTGATATTCAATCTAAACAAATTGTTTTAAAAGTTGATAATAATGGAAAAATAGTCAAAGCAGAATTAACTGCAGACTCAAAATCTGGAACTGCTTTTAATGTAAGTGCCGATAATATAAATTTTTCTGGAAAGGAGTTTAATTTGACTACCGATAATATGAAAATAAATTCTACTAATTTCTCTGTTGATAAAGACGGTAATATGATTGCCAAAAACGGGACTTTCACCGGCACTATAAAAAGTTCTACAATAGAAGGTGGCGTAATACAAAGTTCAAATTATAGTAATAATTCTGGATTGATAATACATTTAAATACAGGATATTTGGAAGCAAGAGAAGGTATTACAGTTTCTAAATTCATTCAAGAAAATGAATTGGATGGTAGTACAGCAGTATCAATGGAAGGTAATACTTTGAATGCACAATACATAAGTTGCGTAAGATTAGATCAAACATCATTAGCAAAAAATAAAAAAAATTTTGAAAAATATTTTGGTGCTTTAAAAGAAATAAACAAAATTGATATTTATAAATATAACTTAAAAAAAGAACAGGATGGCATAAAAAAGCACCTTGGTTTTGTAATTGGAAAAAAGTATAAATACTCTGATGTTATTACAAACAACCAAAATGATGGTGTTGATTTATATTCTATGATATCTTTATGCTTGCAAGCTATAAAAGAACAACAAGAAATAATAAATGAATTAAAAGAAGAAATTAAAATACTCAAAGAAAGGACTGATGAAAAGTGAGTAAACTGATTGAAAATGTTTGTTCAAAAGTATTGACAAGCATTCATAAGAATGCGATAATCTTACAAACAAACAAACAAACAAACAAACAAACAAACA
>ULOC01041912.1_pt1 | contig 23202 bp, 17 predicted proteins | sample 1952181 | NCBI WGS metagenome assembly ULOC01 (sample SAMEA4835592, study PRJEB28245) | human gut metagenome | biome: gut microbiome; material: fecal sample | place: Denmark | collected 2008
AAAGACGCTCCCTGCCCCACTGGCTTCGATGATGCTGGAGCAGCATGTAGCTAACTATCAGCTCAATATCGAGCCGGGCACTTACCATATCTATGTGGTTGCCAATATGAACAAGGTGTTGAGCGGTCAAACTATCCAAACAGAAGATGATCTCAAAAAAATAGTACTGAGTTATGGCGTTGGAACAGAACCGGGAATGCCGGTTTTTACAAACATCCCGATGATTTATGAGCCAAAGGATGTGAACGGTAATATCATCGATACAAAAATAGAAAAAAGTGGTGATAAATATACCGAGGTGGTAGCTAACCTGAAGTTTACATGCGTAAAGGTTAAGCTCAACCTGCTCTTCGACCCTACTGCTGAAGGTTCTGCATTCAATGGTAATAGCTATAGCATCAAGGATATTCTGGCTCAAAAGCTTTCTCCTAGCACCACGCTGAGTTGGAATGGAGCATTTAGCAATTCTAATGTTAGCACAGATTATGCCAAAGGTTTTGAAAATGAAGTTTATGCAACTTCTTCTGAGGCAAGCAATAAGGGTGGTTATTATAAGGCGGGAGACTGGACAGAGAAAGCAGACAATGCCAATGTGAATAATAAGAACATCATCACCCTTGTTCAGGGTGCTACTCCTACAGCTGCTCCACAGAAAGCCGCCGATAAGTGGCTTTTCCAAGGCACTTACTATCTGCCTGAGCGTTATATCGCCAATGCCTCTCAGCAGTCTACCCTCAAAGTTAATGGCTTTGTGAATGGTAGCTTTGAGAACAACTATACGATTAAGCTGGGACATCGTCAGGACGAGAGCCCAACTTCCACCGAAGTTCCGACCTTCCCTCGTGGCACCTATTATGAGATTATCGGCAATATCAAGAGTCTGGGAAACATGACTCTCGACTGTAATGTGAGCGTAAAGGACTGGACTCCTGTAACGATAGATGCCGACTTCAACCATACTACTTTGTGGGTAAGCAAGACGAAGGCGAGCGTAACATCTACCACGACAGACTCCATCGACTATGAGTCGAACGTAATGCTGACAGAGGCAGATTTCGGTTGCGATGAAAAGGTAACAATATCAAGTGGTGAGAAAGATGTGATTGTGTTGAGCAAGCTAGATGCAATGAAGAATCATAGAATCACATTCAAAATCAACGAGGACATTAAGTTCTCCGACTATAATGGAAAGTACAAGGGTACGGCAAAGGTTTGGATTAAGGCTGGTAACATTAAGAAGTATCTCGATGTAACCTATGATGCCTCTCCTTATTTTGAGGTAAATCCACAGGAAGTAACCATCTATTGGCGTAGCGACAACAATACCAAAGTGGTACAGTTTAAGACCAACCTCGGCGGTTTGGCTTTCACCGGTAACACCTCTTCCACCGTAGGTAAGTCAACCATTCAGGCATCTTGCGATACTCCTGATACCCGAGAAGGAACCTTCAAGATTGTGGCAACCACTGACCCTGTTACCACGACAGTACATTACCTCACCGTGAAGCCAAAGAAACCTGCAGCAGGCTTCGACTTTGAGAAGAAAATCAAGGTAACGGTAAAGCCTGCAATGGGTAACTATCGTATCAACTTCCGTGCCATCAACGACCGCGCACATTATGAAGGAGGTAATAGAACTGATAATTATGAGGGTACACTTGAAGAAAAAAAGAAAGAGACTTATAATGGAACTGAAGGAAATACCAACTGGGCAGATGGATGGTATGATTTAAAGAATGACCGAGTTTACATACCTAACCCAGACCATCATTGTACCTATGTCTATACCCAGATTGGTGAGACAACCGGAACTGAAGCCAACTCTAAAGTCTGGATATTTACAGAAAAATGGCCTGGTAATAAAATGGTTGCGGATTATACGAATGTGGGTTGGTATTACGTGGACTTCAAAGAGAATGAGAAGTCGAAATATACAGAGCATGGTGCTATGGGAGTAAAGACCATCAAGCCTGGTGAAACATTGATTATATTCAGTAACAATACCAATACGAAACTAGGTTATACGCTTCATCGTTGCACTCACCACTTGGAGCCGGGTATTCCTCTCTTCGACTATGAGGATCGAGAGGGTTGGATTGTCTATGATCCAACATCAGATCCTACTTGGAACATATATGATGCCATGCCAACTATTGAGAACATCAACTTTACCATTTACACCAGATTCCCGACTTACGGATGGTTCAAGGTATATGGTGTCGCCAATGGCAAAAATGGTAATGACAGTAATAAAGAGCGCGAGTCTTTTACCATCTATGATACAGCGGGTAAAAGTTGGTCATGCGATAATTTGAATAATGGTTGGTATAAGACTGTGATTACTCTCAAGGCTGTTAAGGGAGACCACGAGAAGGACATCAGAATTATGAAAGATAATCAAATCTCTGACGACAAATCCATTCTCCTTTTCAATGGCAACAGCTATGAGAAGCATAATGACACAGGCTATTACGATGGCTCCTCTTGGCACGCTGGCAAGCCATCTGGTATGAATTAAATAAGATTAGAATCAGATTTGAACACTGTTATAAATCAGTTTAAGCAATGAAGAAGATCAAACATTTAATGATATGGATTGGATTGCTCCTAAGCCTTGTTTCCTGCAAGGATACGATGGAGACTATCGGACTCGGCGGGGATGAAATCCCTGCCGAGGGACTTGTCTTGAACCTTCAATTGACTAACTTCACCAAGCAACAGATTGGTACAAGAGCGGGGGCCTCGGAGACAGTCAAATCGCTCTGGGCTGTGTTCTATGGAGACAATAACGAATACAAAGGCAAGACAGATTGCTATTCTACCTTATCACAGCAGTCTGATGGCAGCTACAAGGTAAAGATAACCAATGTACCTGCTGGTGCCAAGAATGTACATCTTGTAGCCAATGCCAGCGACATGACGGATGACGAGGCACATGACTTGCAGTCTCTCACTGCTGCTAAGGTGAGAGACCCTCAGCGTGATGCCCCTATCTGCTGGGGTAAAATTTCAATAGATAAACTTTTGGAAGCTAATCCTTCAGTGCCGATGTTGCGCCAATGCGCCAAGATAAGTTTGGAGATAGACAATAGCATCCAGAGTAATTTCACTAATGCAGGCTTGTATGTCTATAACACGGCAACCAAGGCAGCCATAGCTCCTGCCAATTATATTGAGCCTACGACCGATGACTTGGCGGAATCTACCGATCTCAGAACGGACAACCCATTGGGCGGCGGTACCGCAACCACCGTGGCAGTAAATGAAACTTCTGCAGGCAAGGCAATGGTGATCATCAAGGCGAAATATAAGAAAAGAGAAGGATATTATAAGGTGGCACTCTACAAGGATGCTAAAGAGAAAATCCAATATGCCTTGCTCCGTAACCACCATTATACCATCAAGGTAACCAAGGTAAACGACTATGGCTTCTCTACGCTTGAAGAGGCTAAGAAGAGTCTGCCAGAGAATAGACTGGAAGTAGAGGTGCGGGACGATAATCCTGAAATCACCAGAATGATAGCTTGCAAAGACTATGAACTGGGAGTGAGCGATTATCAGGAGATAAATGCAAACACAACAGAGGCTACCGTAACCATTGTTACTACCTTGCCAAAGGCAACGAGTAGTGATAGTGCGCTATATAGTGTCAAGAGAAATAATTCTTGGATAACCGCTTGTCAGCAAGAGACCGTGAATGATATACCAGAGACAAGCAGATCTTCTAAAGGCAAGAAATATACCTTGAAGCTTACGCTTGAAAAGAATAACCAATCAGAGAATCCACGTACAGGCACCATCACCGTTACTTATGGCGACCTTTCTCTTGATATAACCATCAAGCAGGCTGGTTTTGATTTTAGAAGAGAGGATTCTGCTAGAATCGTAACCATGCAGTATAATAACTCCACCGTAGCTGCCAACTATTTCAAGTGGTTGGATAAAGATGTGCAAGGCATCACTCCTGAAGAAATGCAAGGGGCTGTGAGAAATGATGGTTTGCATTTCTGCGTGGGAACAGCCGATATCACGTATCTTATCCCTAAACTTAATGGTGATCAGATTACTAAAAAGGATGATAAAATCAAAGTGGAAGAAGATAAAGGTAAGTGGAAGGTAAGCCTTACCAATACTACGGTAAACAAGAATTTGTGGAAGGTTTCATTTACCATCAAGAACCAGGCTGGCATCGAGATCACTTATCCTGTTTATCATACTGGTATCTTCCATAAGATAGATGAGACTTCCAAGGTATATAGTGATTATCAGTTGGCAGAAAACGGAGATAACGAGAAGAAGGTGAAGGGCTGGTTCTATTATGGTGTGGTAAAGGTAGAGGGAAAGAAGGCCGATGAAACCACCACTACTTATTATATGTTAGACCGCAACCTAGGTGCATCCAACAATGGTTACTATGCCCCAGATGTGGTGGCACTGGCAAAGAACAAGAAAGCCATTGGTGGCTATTTCTGTATCTCTGAAAAAAAGAGCACCAGCGATGCCACTCAGGATCTCTCCAGCACCTTGGCACCAACAGGCTATACCATTCCAACTGATGCCGTGTTCGAAGAATTAGTTAATGCAGGCAATCTGGAGGTGGTACCACAGTCCACATCGTTAGGAGAAACCTACAACTGCGTGCGTATCAAGACGGTGGATTCCGAGTTGCCATACATCTATCTGCCTATGGGTGGATTCTTGGAGGGCGAGAGCCATAAGAACCCTATCCATGTAAATCTCTGGACCAAGACTTTGCTGTCAGGTACGCAGGGCTTCGGTACCAACAGTCCTGAATATGGTTTCTGGTATAGATACTTTGATGTTTACAACAAGAGGAAAGGATTATCCAATATGAGATTCGTGAGTGGTAGCAACGGCATGAACAATGGCCGCTACAAGGCGATGCCAATACGCCTGGTTCTGAAATAAACATCAGATAAGTGATAAATACAATAACATCTTTTACTTATATATAATTAAAGTATAAAAAACAGCTGTTTTACAAAGAAGAGGGTGTGTCATAAGCCACACCCTCTTCCTTGATTCTTAGCTTCTCTCAAATCTGCAACTTCATTTCATCAATACGAACGCCAAAATCATCCATATAGCGTTTGTATATATAAGAGGCAACTTGTAATATTCCCATCATAGTCATTATTCATCTTATAGTTTATTGCCGCAGAGTTCCGCTTTTTATTGAAACCGCCAAAGAAAATCAAAATAAATCTGCAAGTTATCTGCAAATTACAACACCAAGAAATTCACAATAAATCAACAAAATCCCCCGAATATAAGTTGTAAACTGTAAACTATTAACTTTAAACTTCCCTCTCCCGGCGGTCCCATCCCGTACAATCTGGCGAAGACCGCTTTGGTCCGCCAACCTTAGAGCGTAGCGGTTCCGAGCGACGAGGAGGAGCGGTTTCCTCCCTCTTCCCTGAGGGTGAGAGGGTCGGGGTGAGAGGTGGAGCCTTCCTTAAGGGTAAGGAAGGACGGGATGATTTTAGAAAAAAAGCCCTGTAGGGCGGTTACATCCTTCCCTTTTCGAGAAGGGTTTCTGTCCCCTGTGAGGGGAATCGAAGGGGTCGTAAAGACTTTTAAGCCCATCAAGAATATCAAGAGAAATTAGTCATGACTATTAGGTTTTACCCTAAACATAGCCACAGTGTTTGAAAATTCTGCAACAATATCTAAAACATTCGGATTATCTTTTCGAATAATTAAAGCTGCAAAATTTTCAATTCCCTCCATATCTTCGATACTGACAGGCATCAAAATAAACTTATCTTTCATTTGATAAAAGGAAAACCAATATTCAAACAGACGGCTTCGCATATGCTGCTTACCATCCCCACTCTCATAAATATACAAGAGAACTGCTTCGTTCATATTAAAGAAGTTCTCTATGATAAGCATCACCGTATCACGCATTTTCAAGTCTCGTGGAGAAGGTATTTTATTTACATTGATGATAGAAAAGACATATGATTCTGCATTTTCAATGATGTCATCATCATCAAAGCCAATAGCAAGTACCACACCAAAATCACTTTTAAAGCGATAAGTTCGAGACGTTTCATGCCAATAAACCTCATAAGGAGCAGAAGCATTAATTATATCCAAAGGAAGTGGTTTTCATTACCAAACATTTATATATTTAGGATATACCCCCGTTCGTTCCTTATATTCCTCACAAAGGCTCTTAGTAATTTCAGCTACACGAGCCTTTTTACGCTCTTTTGCCGCCATAAATCTTTTCATAGCAGCTTCACGTTTTTCCCAAAATTCTTTATCTAATGTATCCATAATAGTTCTCCTTTTAAATTCTTTAATTGCAATCTGCCGCAAAAATACGCTTTTTCCTCGAAACCACCAAGAAAATCAAAAGAAATCTGCAACTCATCAGCGAATTACTACAAAATCAGCACTTCAATAATCCTAGCATCAATCCAAACATCAATATCTCCAGGAGTACGTGAATAAGGATTCGGATACATCAAGGCATTCCCTTGTCCTTTCAGAATGCAGCACCTCATCCCATCCTCTCTCAGTATTGAGAAGAGCTTGCTCGCCACAGCATTCACCTTCATATTCTGTCTGCGAATCTGTTGCGCCTTACCCATCCAAGTCATCAGCAGCTCCCTCCTAATAGGGTTCCGCTTTAATTCCTTAGGATACTCCTTCCCCAACCTCTCAATACCCTCAAAGCAAAGCCCCAGCAACGCCTGCTTAGAAGCAAAGGAATAAAGTTCCTGCCAGTCCATACCAGTAATCACCCTACTCATATCCTCCTTACTTCCAAGGCAATACTTCAGAAAAGCGAAAATTGCAGTTATATCATTTATTCAACTATTAATCTTTATTAAATTATTAATACTATCGCACCAATTTACGTCATAATGATGTATATTTGCAATCAGAATGATTATTAATTAAACATTTTGGACTTATGGCACAGACAGCAATGACAGTCCGTATGGACAACCAGCAGAAAGCACAGTTTGATAAACTCTGCGAGCAATTCGGTATGAGTGCGAATACCGCTATCAACATCTTTGTTAAGGCAGTAATTCGCAGTAAGAGCATTCCCTTCTCCATTCAAGCAAAGAATGAAGAAGAAGATGAAGTGACTGCAAAAGCAAAAGCTGCGTTCCAGTATATGTGTGACACAGCAAGAGAGGATAACATTGATATGTCACTTGATGAGATCAATGAAGAAATCAGAGAAGTCAGACGATTAAGAAAAGAACGCAATGGTATATGCAGTCATTGATACGAACATTATCGTGTCCTCGTTTATAACCAAGAACCCTTCTTCATCAACAAGAAGGGTCATTAATAGTATGCTCAGTGGTAAAATTAAGCCATTGTATAATGAAGAAATCTTGGATGAGTACTTTGATGTACTAAATAGGTCAAAATTTCATCTAAGTGAAATCAGAATCCATGAGTTATTGAACTTTTTTAAGCAATACGGCATTGATTCTTCCCGTTTTCCTTATGATGGCACCATGCCAGATGAGGACGACCGAGTCTTCTACGAAGTCTGCCTGAGCAAGGAAGATTCCTTCCTGGTTACCGGTAACCTCAAGCATTTTCCAAAAGAACCGCAGGTAATTACAGCTGCAGAAATGATGGAAATCTTAGACAACGAACTATAAGCGCATTTGAAATTTAAGCATTATGATACAGAACAAATTATTCCGTGATTGCCTCGCTGCGATACCTGCCGAGCAAAAGGCTGAGTGCGATTTGTCTTTCGGTATTGCCGAGCGCATTAGTGAGATTCTGAAAGCCAAGGGTCTCACCCAAAAGGATTTCGCCCGCTTGCTCTACAAGCGAGACTCAGAAATCTCCAAATGGCTAACAGGCAGACATAACTTCACCACACAGACCATTGCTCGCATTCAAACCGCATTGGGATGTAACTTGATAAACATTGCTCATTAGGTATATCGGAGAGCTGTTTGGCTCTCCAATATTTTATTTCTCGTAGAAAAACTTTTCAACTCTACCCAGTCACGACTTTCCTCATTGTAGCAAAACAAGACAACAACAACAAAACACCCAGCTCGTTTTATTTCAGGAATCAATCTTGTCAAATTCAGTATTTGTGTTCATAACTTAATCGTTACGACATTTTAAAAGACAGCTGTAAGCCAGACTGTCTAATTTCATATGTTGTGTTATTCAAAACCTTTTCAATTTTTTCTATGGAAACGGAAGCAGGAACAGCAATAGCTAAAAAATGTTTAGCTCTAGAGCATGCAACATAAATTAGCCTTTGCTTTTCTGTCATTTCAGTAATTGGTGCAATTGGCAAATCACTTAACGAAATATTCTGTCCTGTACTTTTTTCTGATAAAAATAGCAATACGGCATCCATAGAAGCACCCTTTACAGAATGAATGGTATTGACATAGTTTCTGTATACACTTGCTTTGTCATCTGATGAATGGAATTTTTCAACCGCTTCTTTGCTCATTTTTTTCATTGTATAGCCCGCCTTTCTTGAGTAAACTTGGAAATCAGGAAGTTCTGATAATTTCCAATATTCAAATAATTGCTGCTGCATCTTTTGAGTCCATTCTGCAAAACTCATGGACAAAGAAGGTATCATTTTAATAAATCTTAGAATTTTTATGTTCCAATCCAATTTGTCTTTAATATCTAATAAGAAATCCTTTTTCTCTGCATAATTATCTGCCTCAAAGAGTAATTCTGCAAGAGTGATTCTTATTTTATCAAAAGCTTTATCGAATTGTTTTTCAGCATATAATAATTTTGCGTCTATTAGGTAATATGGAATTGGTGACTTCCAATATCGGAATTTTAAATCTGTTACTCCAGCCAACAGTTTACACATATTTTCACCTCTTGCCAATATGCAACTATCGTTTAATGCATATTCTCTGCAAATCGATTGAAAATTTCTAATTACAGCATCTTTATTAGTATTATCATATCTGTATATAATAATTGGGATATTTTTATCATCTACATTATGTGACTTAATTTGTGGGATGAACGATGGCTTTAGTTTACTATACAAATCTATTATTCTCTGATTTGAACGTCTGCACTCCGTAAAATGCAATGTATTCCATTCTTTATTTTTCATCAAAGATTGCAAAGCCTTGGGATAAGCATTTCTAAAACCATAAATGGATTGGCAAATGTCCCCTACATACTCTAAGTTTTTTAGTCCAGCTTGTTTTAGCTTCTCAAAAAAAGCAAATTGCAAATATGAATTATCCTGAGCTTCGTCAACTATTATATAAGGGAAACGACTGATTATTATTTCTGCTATATGCTTATGCTTCGAAATTATATAAAAAGCTATCCACAAAGCATCTTGACTTGTTATGATACCTTTTGATAATCTGTGGTTAAATGCAGCTTCACAATAATTATTTTCTTTTTCATCTGTTACAATAGGACCATTTCCGAAGCAGAATCCTTTATATTTTCGCCTAACAGTTTCTGGAGGATATTTATAGAACAAATCATTATATGGACGTAACGCCATTACCTTATATTCGTTCATTTTTCCATTAACCATAACATGATTAAGATAAACTTTAGACAAAATTTCCTTTTCGTTTACAACTATTGGCTTGCTTTTACAAAAGTCACACAAATACCAAAATGGAAGGATAACATATTGCATAATAAAGCTATCAATTGTCGAAACGACATTAGGATGCAAAAGTGATTCTCTATGCATCTCAACATATTTGCTTTTTAACTCGCCACAAGCTTTATTCGTGAATGAAAGACAAGCAAAACCAGTATGGGTTCCATACTGTTGTTTACAGTAAGCCGAAATATCATACAGTTTTTTTACAATGCTTGTTGTTTTGCCACTTCCTGGACAAGCGGACAATATTGTATATCCTCTGGCATCCAAATATGCTTTTCTCTCTTCTGTTACTTCATACTCCATTACGATATAAGATGATTAATTGCATTCTCAATATATTTAGGAACAGAAAAATGTATCTCTTGGTGATTGTCAAGCTTGTCCATCAAAAATGCACTTAGTCCTTGCGCAAATCCAGCCTTTGAAGAAAGACATTTCCATAACAAGATTGCAGTATTTTGCCTCTGCTCATCATTTAGCGACTCACTACTAATACTACTAAGATATGTTTCTATCTTTTTAATTCCATTTGGATTTAACTCCTTTACATATTCGAATAAAGAGGACGATTTTATTTCGGCAGCAGTAGTAGCAATATTGGCTAAACAAATTTGATATTCTAAAGTTTTTACTCCAGATGCAATAAATATATTTTCTTGATTATTACACATGGCCTTTAAGTTATCAATATGACTATCCCGTTTTGATTTGTTGATTCCATTGCGTAATTCTTCAAGTATCTTATAGTCCTCTTTCACCAATTCATCAAGATTATATTTTGAATCTTTTGATTCTGTAAACTGGTCTTCATCTGTAATGATTGAAGCTTTAATGGACAAACGCTTAGTCTCATCTGAAGAATTAAACAACATCAAAAATTGATAGAATGCTATACCACCAGTATCCACAATCTCTATTTGATTATCAAGTAAAGATTTATTCAATATTTTAGAGAACACTTCTAAAAGCTGACATTCTGAAATTCCTTCAATAAAAATACAGCCACTAGAAAAGAATAGTTGTGAGCGAGTAACATCCAAATATCTTATAATCATTTTCTTATAAGACTCAACTTCTGTTTTTCTTAACTGCTTTTTAGAATTAGCATCTCTAATAATACCTTCAGATTCTCTATTATTGAAACAATTCCCAATCTTGATTGCATGACAATTCTTTTCAAGAAGAATTAGGTTTTCCAAAGGTATTTTCGATGTAAGCGTTGGAGAATGGGTAGTTATAAAAGTTTGACTATTGACATTATCATCTGCCGTTCTCAAAAAATCATATAAATTTACCTGAAGTTGAGGATGCAAATGTGCTTCTGGCTCTTCTATAAATAAGGCATAAGTACTTATTTGATCATCTTCATGACATTCTTTAATGTCACTTAAAACTGTTGCAATATAAATCAAATTATTAAATCCGAGACTATTCTGAGTCAACATAAAACCTTCTTCTGTATTTTCAGAAAAAGGAAGATAAGGTTTTATTACATTAATTATGTATTCAACTCGGCTTTGTTCTATATGAAGGCTAACTTTATCAAGAGTTTGCTTATTGATATTTTCCAAATTATCATTAATACCATTTTTGGTAGATATGACTTCTTCTCGTTCTAGCAGTTTTTGGTTTGCATTTTTAATAATTTGCCTTACATCATTTTCAGAACCTGCCTTATCTATTTTACGCTTAATAACACTTCCCAACAGATTATTTCTGTAACTAAGCAAATCTCTTGTACTATCACGTAATGCCCCTAAATAATAAGAAACAAAATATTGAAATGTATCCCAATCTGCTCTTAACCCATTCTCAGGCTTTCCGGTTGTATATGAACTAACTATCCTACCTTTGTCTGTTAGTTGAAAGGTTAGTCCTATTCTTGCGTACATCCCTTTCTCTCCGCAAACTAAATATTGGTAATATGCAGCCTCCTGCGCTTCACTTAATCCCTCAAACTTATATGCAATCTCTATCTTATCTTTCACAGAACCACCAGAAGATTCACTGATTTCAACACGAAAATCTTCTTTTGTGATTTCAATATCTCTATTGGGATTTCCCCATGAGTAAAACAATCGAATTGCATCTATAAGAGCTGTCTTCAAATGACCATTTGCACCAATAATCACGTTTAATTTCTTATCAAAGTTTACATTCAATTCTTTGATTCCTCTAAAATTGCGTATAAATATAGAACTTAAATACATAGTGACTATATTAAAAATCCATTTTCTATTTCAAATTGCTATATGTTATCATCGGTTGCGATTATGGAAAACTGATTCCAATCGCAATATTCCCAATTGCTTCATCGGACTTACAACCGTCCCAAGTTCATTAACAATGCGCCCATAATCAAGTATCAGCTTGACAGCATCTGACAAATGCAAATTCTCCGCAGTTTCTATTTGCATACAGACGTCTTCATCTCGATGGGCATCTATCTTGTTTCTTACGCTCGTAAGAGAATCTTTATTGTCTTCTCTGAATTTTGTCAACTCTTTTTTAACATCTTTGAATAAAGAGACGTCATAACTTGGAAACTCACTATTAACGAATTTCATTAGCTTACCTGTGCTATCAACTAACTTCTTTGAAGTCTCATAAATGGCAGTATAGACTGATTTGATAGCGTCATATATTATCCATTCATCAACATCTGAAGACAATACCTTTGTATATCTTTTTATTTCGATACTTGCCATTTGAATAAGTCCCAAGGTGTTCCAAATAACAAGATTATCTTTGAAAGCTCCTTTTTTGGCATTCCAAACAGCCATATTAGAAATGGAAGCTTTTTCCAATGCTTTATTACATTTTTCTATATTGCTTTTGCAATGTTTTATACCTTTGACTATTTCTTCCAAGCAATTTTGTTCATATTGAAGCGTTGCTTCAAAATTACGACTAAGTTCCTCTTTATTCTCTCTAATTCGCTCTTGAAGAAATAAATCCAATTCACTTTTCTTGTATTTCATAATAACTTTTTTCATTGTTTAATTTTCCCCAAAAAACTATCCAACTTTACCCATTCACGACTTTCTTCATTGTTGCAAAACAAGACAATATTTGCCTTTTTAGTCTTACAACTTTTATATACCAAGCCATCAACATGTCGTCCTTGTTTGTCAGTAAACATCCACCTCAAATATTCCGTGAATATCTGTGACGGTACGTATTCTATTGCCTCTTTTGCTTCTTTCAGAAGAGGTTGGGTAATATCCTTATGAAATGATTTCAGGAAGGCAATTCCTTCCCATTTGTCCATCCATATCGAAACATCTGTTGGCAGTGCAGTCAAATCAACCACAGTAAGTTCTCGTATTGTTTTGAACTCTCCAATGACCAATACTTTCTCATCTGTCGACTTTATACTTTCGGATATAGCTGTTTCCTTATCAAACGCACCGTAAAACATAGATACGCCAGCAGGACTCATACGACATTGACCAGCAGAAGCATTAGGAGCAGAAGTAATGTCTTTAAAACCGAAAGAGTTGTCAAGTGCCTTATCGAGACTACGAGTCCGATACAATATTGTTCCTATAGGTATTTGATGAAGAACACCATCAGTATGCAGGATGACCTCATCCAATTCTTCAAGAATATTTTCAGAACCACTTACTTTAGGCATCGCCAAAAACGTAAAACGCCTTGAATGTTTGACCATTTCGGCAAATCTTTTCCACTGCAATTCCATTTCATCGTTCCACCATAACTCAAAAGGATTTTTCTTAATCCACATATTATCTTCAAAAAGATGGTCAATATCATCATTCAGACTGTCACAATCCGTATGTAGTCCCAAGTCTTCCATCATCTCTGAAGTGTCTTCATATATCTCCGCATTCTCAGGAACAGCAAAGCATCCTGCTCGTTTTATACCAGGAATCTGCTCCTCTTCATCGTCAAAATATGAACTCGCCAAAGGCAGGCACTCAGAATCAACATCATTAAAGTAAACCGATATAGTCTTTCCTATATGGTCTGCCAAATCGCTCATGTCAATGACCGTTTCTTTGTGTCCACAATATGAACATACACCAGTTTTACCATGCTTCTTTATATAGCCATTCAGATATTTATCCTCAAAATGGTGCGAACATACATATTTTTCTCCTCTTTCAAAAAATTCATACCCATGCTCTTCCATTTCCATCATAAGTGCTTTTACTCTTCCCATAATTTTATCACCATCATATAAAGCCCATTACGGTCGATAAGTCGCCCCAAATCCTTGATTGTATTGACATAGAGTTCATACACCAGTTCCATGGTGTTCACCCTGCCAAACCACTCCAGCAGAATATTCTTAGAAGGTCGAAGCTCCGCCAGCACCTTTTCCAAGGCATCAAAGGCAATAGCCAGCACCCCTTACTTTCGAGCCAGCCCAATTATCTCCTTCCAGTCCACGCTTCCTTCCCCCTTCCATTCCACAGAATTACCAAGAGCAATTCGCAATAAGTTCAATAAGATAACAGATGAATTTATGTTCATTATATCTTAAAAAATTATCATAGCTTACAAAAAGCCACGCTAATTTCTCATGTCTTCACTACAAAACACACTGAAAGCCAAAACAACTTCGCGTAATTGAGTTTTAAAACATTTTCGTGCTTCCATGGCCAATAAAGCTACGATACAGAAAATTGTAATAAAATAAAAAAAGAAAAACAAGACATCGCACAGATCAGCCCATTCTAACACTTTGCAAATGCACTTTTCATCACAAAAGCAAGTTGAAAAATGAGAAGGATACAATAAAAAAGCCCCCAAAACAAAAGGTGGAATCAATCCTTCATAAATGGCTCTGAATGTCCAAAAACGCGAAATAAAATCGAATCGTCTTTTACATGGGGCATGAGACGTCTTGTCCAACTTCATCCACATATATGAATAGGTTAAGGTCTTATTGCGGTTCGCCATCTTCTTAATTTTCGACCTTTCCTCAATTTCACATACAGACAAGGCTTCATCAAACAAATTTTCGAAGTCCTTCTTTACTGCTTTTAGATTCCTTTTTCTAAGTACCAACAACAAATATCGGAATCTTTTTCCAATAACCCAGCAGATTACACCTGAAATATAAGCTGCAACCACACAAATTATTGCAGAAAAGATCATATTGTCCTTATGAACTAGAAAATATCTAAATTCAGGATACGTATATGAAAGCACACCAAGCATAGCTGCACCAGAAATCAAATACGAGAGGTCGAAAAGATTTAATGCCCCTGTTACAGAATCGAATTGTTTTTGAAAGTCTATCATCATTACATATTATTTTTGTGTATCAATACCTTTTCATCGCATATCAATAATTTCTCTTCATCTTCGCCATGTCGATGAAGGTTGAGTATCTTCTGTCGTTCATAAGCACGTTATTTTTGATTGTTTGTAAATTTACATGCGGAATTGGTCAACTTTACTATAATTAATTTCATGAATACCAAATAATCTATTGGATAAATCCAATCTATATTGGCAAATTGAATACAATCAATCCTTATAGGCTTGACCATAATAGCTATAAGCTTTTCCATAATAATGTTCTTTTCTTCTAACGCCATCCATATTCTTTGAACGATTCACGCAATTGAATTTCTTCAATACCTTCTCAGCCTCATATAACTCCTTTTCCCTATGCCTATCCAATCCCTTCAATTGGGCGACAGCCCATTTATTTTTATCAAGGAGAGGAAATGCAGCTAACCAACAATGCACATTTTTATAATCATGATAATTCCATAGAGTTACCCTTCCTACACTCATACCAATCAGTCTATTTTTTAAACTCTCCAATATGGTGTTCATACAGTATCTCGGAGTCTTACCTTTATCATATTGATTCAACAGATCCCATACTACAGAATGCTGTTTCGTCAACTGCTTCTGATAAGACTTCTTTCTTACCCTTACTTCACCACGCCAGTTGATATCAAACCCAACAAACGTAATCCATGGGAAGATATCACGACCATGTTCACCCCACTTGTAAGGCCCACGAGACTTTCCGTCCCAGAAATCCTTCATGCGCTGGATGTTCATCGATTTTATAGGATGAGGATGAAGGCGTGAGCTCTTCAATCTTCGTATATATATATCCAACACCTCACTAGCCAGCTTTTCATCAGCCGTAACCAAGATCATATCATCACAAAATCTCAGGTAAGCAACATCTTTGCCAGCAATAACATCATGTATCGATAAATCTACATAATGCATCATGATATTGGCGATAAGCCCCGACAAGGCTCCTCCTTGTGGAATGCCTTTTCTCTTGTATGGCTTGGCTTTTTTTTCTTTCTCCAAAACCTTCACCCACTCCACTTCATACTTCTTACCTTTGTATCGGTTGCGGATATACTCCCAAACCCCATCATCTTTCTTGAGATTATAAGAGAAAACGTCAGTGTAATAATCAAAGCAATCGATGTAGTTAAAGAACCATTGCTTGGCACAACTGTAATCTGCATGAGATATCTTCTTCTTAGCCTTCACCTTTGACATCAACATAACAAATCGAGCCTTTACAATGTTGTGGTCTAGAGTATCATAGAACTTCTGCATGTCGCATTCAGAAACATACAAGATTTCATCCAGATGCTCTTTTCTAAACTTGATCAGCTCTTTTACCGCATCCAAATGCTGAAACTGATTACCGCTAGAAGGTTTGCGAAAGGCATAAGAATACTCAAGAAACTCATTATCAAGAACGTTGGTAAGAAACTTGTTATAAATTGACAAGACTATTTTGGTGTCCATATCAAATTTACAAACGGGACGGCATATCACCGAATTCGGCTTCTTGTCTTTCTTGTAGAGCATCTGAACAGTAGGCTTCTTCAACGCGATACCAGGATGGAGAGCAAGATATCTGATATGAGCAATTCTCTTTTGAAGGCTCTGAAACCAAACCTCTTTCGACTCTCCACTCTTTGCTTTGCAATAAGTAGCATACAGCATAAACGTATTCCGCTGAACAGAATCCATATCCATTCGTCTTTTACCTCCAACCTTACACCATTTGGAACGTGGAGGAAACAACTTACACAATTCCTCCTTTTCTTCATTCAAAGACACATGTTTTGTCTGTCCCACAAAATCAACAATTTGCATTTGTTTAGCTCGCTGATCAGCTATCTTACAACGTTGCTTAATCAGCATTCTAACAATCATTTCATCAGTCAGATAATCACTTAGCATAGGAAGAAAGTATTCAAACAATACCAGTTAAAAAGATTCAGAGATTATTTGTCCATTTTACTGCGCGATACTGGATTGATTCTATTTTATTCGCGCCAATACTTACGACCCTTGATTAGAAGAGCCGTCTTTGCTATTGATATTTAGTCCTTTCTCCCTAGCTAAGTATATGATGGTGCCAAAACCCACCTCGTGATTGGTTTTGGCATAAGCCTCAAATATTAATCTTTCGCTTTTTTCCTCATCGTGTCTCGCTCCATCAAGTCTACATAACTTCAAAAAGAGTGCTTCACCAGCCACAGGATGAATATTACTGGCTATAGCAAAGGCAACCTTTACCCAGTTAGCATAGCTCTCTGTAATAGAAGCATTTCTCTTAGCCAGTTTCTTGTAAATATTGTTTAATGCAAAACGATAATGATTAGAATTTGGATAGTTGGCCTTACCAACAATCTGATTCCAGTTGAGTTCTACAGTTGGTCGTGGGGCTTTAGCCTTTCTTTCCCCATCATAATGCTTAAATTCATCAAGTTCCTCTCCTTTTACATAATAGGTCTCCGCTTCATCCTTCACATGAAGTTCTGGATCCCAACACATATAGCAAAGGCGAGGTATATCAGAGCCACTTTCATCCAGTTCGATACCATATTTGGCAAGCAGATACTTGAGCAATTGCCTGAATGCCACTTTGTGCCTATCCTTTAGTTCCAGTTTCTCAACTTCTTCATCATATTGCAAATGAACGAGTCCCTTATATCCATTGCCAGAAGGCGAATGCCAGAAGGTAGCAACAAAAGGATCAGCAGCCAAATATTGAGCATACAGATCCATCATGTTATCATCTATATGATCAATGTCTATTACCATTACATTATTGTAGTGAACGCAGCTCTCAAGATTTCTCTTTTCCTTAAATGTCCCACAAAAAGTAACAGCCGGCAGAGAAGACTTATACTTTTTAGAGAGTTCAATATCAGTAGACTTATATTTCCTGACATTCAATACCGTCTCTTTAAAAACATCAGAACGTATCCCTTTAAAGACTCTGCTGATACTAATATCACACTTGGGTCCACCTTTAAAATACGGGAAGTATGATACCATGATGTCGTCGAATGATGATGATGGTACAAGCATATCTATTACAGTTATAGTTTAAATGGTTTGGCATCATCTTCAAATAATTTGAAGAATGTCATCAACCTTTTTATTTTGTTATATCAAAACGCTGTTTATTACCGTTTTCTCTCAGCCAATCAATATATCGATATATAGTTTCGTTGCTCCATAACCTTTCACCATCTTTATTCTTTTGTTTGAACAAAGCTGCAGCGACCAATGAAAACTCATTATATAAAGAAGTGGCAAAGACACCTCTATCATCAGTATTCACAGATACGTTTACCAAGGAAGTATGCGAATCGCGCTCCAATGGTGCAAACTTGAATAAGGGTAAATCCTCATATTTTTCAAATGGACCAATGCAAAGATTGGAAGAAGGGTTTGTTTCAATGGAGACTCCTGCTTCAGATATTCTTCTAACCATAATATCCTGCAATTTCTCTATCACTTTTTCTATACCAACAGGCAACTTGTCTTCTACTATTTCTGCACCTTGAATCCTTATTTGCCCATCATAAGCATAAAGTTCATTCATCAGAACTGCATCCTTATCCTCTCTGGCACGAGAAACCAGTTTCGATTTACACAGCGAAGTTCTAGACCACATACTTTCTCCTAATTCATCGAAGTCATCACCACGCAACAGCCAGGCATGCCAGCATTTGAGAATGGAGAAATTCTTATAACCTATTTGATAATACAATATCGAAGCCCTATCTTCCAAATCCGCTATTAAAGAAGAAGGAGCAGTAATATTATATCGCATAATCTGCTGATAAAGCCACACATAATTATCAAACAAATTATGACGTGGCATCACAACACAATGTCTACGGCGTTTATAATATTGGTAAGAATTAACACCTAATGCCAAGGTATGTCCCAGGCGGCAATGTTTTTCCATTTCCAAAAACAAGAAGGCTTCATCAATGGCTCTTAAACCATCTATGATATCATAGAAATCTTCACCAACATGATAAGTCCTTCCCTTTATCCCCATCTCTCGCAAATATCTATAAGCATGAGCGAATATTTCCGGACGGCATTCCAATTCATTACCTGCAGCATCTATACCAACCAACTTGATTGTTTTGTTATGACCAATCTCCTCCGCAAGGTTTAGACTTTGACTCTTCACTTTTTTGCGTAAAGAAGCAAATCTAATTCCACCCTTGCTGAGAGACGTATCCTTGTTTCCCTTAATAAAGGAATAAACCAGAGATAGCCGCTCTCTCAACAAATCGTCAGAAAATGGATTAGAAAACAGATCAGGGCTAAATTTCAATTCATTAAACTTTTTCAAATTAGTAAGCCCACAAATTCTGATTTCTAAACAATCGCGTTCAAGAGTACCAGAAGATTGTACAACCAGATTATGGTAATTCCGTTCTACAATTCCTTGTTTTGGAATAAAACTCGTTTTTCTGTCTTGATAATGTTTAAAATTGAGAAAGCCGTGATGTGAATTGGTATATTCCAACTCTCTACGAATCTGGTTTTTGATGAGCAAGTAAAGGTAGAAGTAGCCAGCACTATGCCAGACAGCTGAATCACCATTCAAATATTTAAGAAAGAAGCGGAACAATAATTCTCTTTCACCGCATTCCAACAGATGTACAGATTGCTTGTTGGCATATCCCGTCTGTTTATTTAATGCATAATCAATTCTCCCAAATCCTTCTTCCCTATAAGAATCACAAGCAAAAATATTAATATCAGCTTGAATACTACCTAACTCATTATGCCTATCAACCACATCATTGAGCAATTGCCAACACTTTTTAAAATCTGCAGGAAGTTCTGGTTTATAAAGTAACTTGTATAGTTCTTTACGCAAGAAAGCTGCAACTATCCAAAGTGTCCTTAAATCATAAGACTGAGAAGCGAATGACAGATGGGACTGGTCTTCCTGCGCATATTCGAAAAGTTTATTTTTATTGAAGTCAGTATTCGAAGTCACATCATTCATCATACTCACCCAACTCAAATTAAATATTGCCAAAGATGCGCCAAAATGCATATGGACATCAGACATTCCTTTCTCTAAAATACGATTGATGTTTGCTTCATCATGTTCTATCACATCAGGCCAGGCAAACACTGTTGGCATCCAGGAACGTTCATATGCTTTTTTAGCCATAAAAGCAGAAGTCAACAAGTCTTCCCCTGTAATTTGGGTGAACATTCGCCATCTCAACAAATTTTCAAAATGAACAACTGGTTGATTTTTATTATCCAAATGAAGTAAAGGGTCAGTAAACCGAAATAAAACATGAAAGCACTTCGAATAAACAGGAAAACTATTATAGGTATCATTGTTGACATTACACCATACCTCCGAAAAGTCACGGCTTAACAATTCTAATTCCGATTCGGTAAAAGCAAAGTTCGTCTTCCTTGTAACAGCCAGGAAATCTGCAAGAAATGCATCAGAGTTTTCCTCCTTGATTTTGGCTGCCGCAGCCCCAATTGGCATATCATAAAACAAAGTCTTTGATATGATTCTCTCGAAATCCATAACTTTTATTGTTTATATTTGACCTGGAATAAATTGTTTTATTCGGCTTCAGCAGGATCATCTGGGAGTGTATGGAATTCAGCTTCCTTTAATTGCCCCATGGCTTCTGCTAGAGCTTGCTTTACCTCTTCCCAAGATTGATATTTCTTGTTATTCTGAATAAATTCCTGGAAGAATCCTCGTCTCAAATTATTAATAAAGTCAGCACTCATATCTTTTCGCATCCTAGCTATAATCGTTTTACCAACCAGAGGGAACTTTCTATTTACTAACGAAGGGTATTTTCTATCAAGCCATTGGGAATTCTCTTCTGACGACAGAACACCTTCTCCCGCTGGCTCTTCAGCCTTAGGGAAAAATATATCTTCGAATACAGTATTATCTGTCTCCTTCAGAAAATCAGTAATGGCATTCAAGAAAGCAAAACGAATTTCATGAGCCTTACCCTCTGAGAAGTAATAAGTCTTCATTCCTATCTTAGTTAAAGCCGTATATGTCTTCTCCAACAGCAATGTGGTTTCACCTGTTTCCTTTATTTTAAAACGATTAGTTTGCATCGTTTCCATAATAGCCGAATGAACATCAGTATTACGGATTACGGCATCAGATACCAGAGAATGCATGGCTACATCAGTATAGTTTTTACCTTCCTCAACAATAGTTTTACCTCTATCATCATAAACCCTATCCATCATAGAATGTAACAAAGACCATTTATGATTTAGTGAAAATTCATAAAGATTGCCTATCTCGGCAAAACGAAGATAAGCATACTGTATATTCACTACATTATAAAATGGAGCCATTATATCAAACAAGTAATATCCAATATTTTGGTTATACTCTGTCATATATGCCGGTACAGATGCATCAGGACTAACAAAGAATTTCTTGACATCAGTATTCTCTTTAGATATTAACGATCTTAATGTTGTAAGCATAAAAAACTCACACATACGAAAATTCTGCTTAAATGCACGCCATTCCTTTGCCTCATCAGAATCATTGTCATCAGCAAATTCTATATCTTTAAATTTAGTCAAACTAGCAGCCACATTTTTTAGCAATGCGTTATAAGCTTTACCATCTATCGAATGCAAATCTCTCGGATACTTCTTTAACTTTGGCGCTAACAAGCTATTCTGCTCATATCTGAAATATGATCCATTCAAAAGTTTTTGAAGCTGGTTAACATTCTTAAAAACTGTATCCACTTTTACTACCTCTGCATCATCAGAGGCTACAGATGGATAAATTCCACCTTCGGTTTCAGAAATGACATCATATAACTCATATAGCTTCATGGAATAGAATGAACGCAAAAAGAATATTAATCTCTTTGTTTCATTATCACTATTTGCGTTGTATATATATGATAAAGTTTTGAGAACATATCCTAAACTTACATCATACTCAGATTCTATATCAATATCAAAAAGTTTTATATCTAATTTATAACGAATGTCTTTAAAATAATTAATTACGAACATATTTATTCCAGACAAATCTCGATAATCCAATAAATCTTTTATAAAATCTTGATGACTGACCAGACATTTTGTCCATTCATTGAAGAAATATGATTTGAAAATTCTCTTATTGCCTGAATGAGATTTATTATCTTCAAAATCCTCCATGTGCATCAACATACCAAGAAGTAATCTTAAAGAACGTAGATTCATAGGTACAATAGGTGAAACGCTACCCTTCTCATTATAGAAAAGATACCTAGTCTTCATAAAGATCAATCTTGTCACCTCATCCTTTACACTATTCAAGTCTTTCAACTCTTTAAGTGCATCACCCCTGCGACAAATTTGAAGTTTCATGTTACACAGTTCTCCAATAGAAGGCATAAGGACACGATTTCCATAAGGAATCAACTTCATCACATATTTGGAAGCCATCACCGATAATTCTGGGCTTTCGCTAGGAGATGTTTTCAGTTCCTTTGCGATGGAATTCTGAATTACAGTAGAAAGTTGGCTGACATTCAATCCGATGAGCAAGATACATGACTTATGATTAAGGTATTTTCTGATTTGCTCTGCCATTTTATAACCTTCCGTCATATTCAGATCAAGGTCATCAATAGCAAGTACTATTTTCTTCTTGTTCTGAAATTTCAGATATTCCTCAAAGAGCAAACCAATACACTCTTCTAATTTCACGCCAGCAGATAAGGCATCAAGTTCTTCCAGTTCATCATAGAGTTCTCTTTTTTCTTTTTCAAGATGTCCCAGATGCCTCTTGGCTTTTTGGAAATATCTCAACAAGTTATTTCTTTCATTCAACTTTGCAGAATAATCAGCATTCTGTATTGATTTCCCAGAAATTTTACCATACATCTGTCCCAAGACCAATTCTATCAAATTATGTTTTTTATCAAAAAAGGCAGGGTCAATTACATCTAGAATCTCCACATCGTCTGCTTTAAAAGGCAGTATCGATTCAAATTTGTGCAACTCAGAATCATTTTTCAATAATTCCATAAAGCTACGCATACAAGACGTTTTTCCTTCACCACGGTCTCCACAGAACGCAATGATGTTAGATACTGGTCCTTGAGAACTATAAATGCTTTTAAATAATTTCAGGGCAAACGTATATTGCTCTCTGAAAAGTGAGTCTTGAAAACAGTCTGTTTCTAAAACATGCCCCGTTTCCTCCCCATTATAGGCAAGTTCTCAATAGAAGTGCAAAAATTTGA
>ULOC01040367.1_pt1 | contig 23110 bp, 26 predicted proteins | sample 1952181 | NCBI WGS metagenome assembly ULOC01 (sample SAMEA4835592, study PRJEB28245) | human gut metagenome | biome: gut microbiome; material: fecal sample | place: Denmark | collected 2008
TCACAGTTGATGAATTTACAGAGATTTTTTCGCAGAGCCTCTTCCTGTTGCGACCTATTTATTTTTTCACAACATTTTTGTATGCTGTGTAAATGCCTTGCGTATGAAGAAATTCTGCTCGCAAAGCATAAGACGTGCGAAAACCGATAAAATTGATTCGATCAAAATCGCATCATTCGGCATCACTTACTGGTCGGAACTCACTCGAGCTTACGAAGCTCCCAATACATATGATGAACTTAAATTTCTTGCACGTCAGTATTATCAGGTTACAGGTATGCTTGTTAAATCAAAGGTGAACTTCTCCAATCTTCTTGACCAAGTCATGCCCAAGATCAATGATGTTCTTTCAAATCAAGGCGAAAATCACAAGCTGACCGAGTTCGTCAGTCGATATATTCATTTTCAGAATATTCTCGATATGGGAGAAAGGAAATTCACATCTGATTACTGCAAATGGGCAAAGAAAAAGGGATACCGTTGCAACGAACGAAAGGCAATAGAAATCTACGCCCTTGCTCAAAACGGTATCCCTACGCTTCCTAACTCCCAATCCGTCAAAATTGCCGTTAGTGAAGCCGTCAAGATGATCCACTCAATAGAGGAATCACGCAATACCATTTTAGCACAAATGCAGGATCTTTGCAATACCCTGCCTGAATATTCTGTTGTCAAGTAAATGGATTGTATCGGCGATACACTTGCTCCGCGTATCATTGCTGAAATTGGCGATGTGCGCAGATTCAAAAACAAGCACTCTCTCATTGCCTATGCAGGCATTGACGCTCCGCCTTATCAGTCGGGTGCATTCCACGCTTCTGAGCGTCATATATCCAAGCGTGGAAACAGTTATCTGCGAAAAACAGGCTACGAGATCATGCAATCCTTAATCAAACACAAACCTGCCGACAACGCTGTCTATGACTTTATTCAGAAGAAACGCAGCGAAGGCAAATGCGGCAAAGAAGCCATGATTGCAGGCTTAAACAAGTTCCTGCGTGTTTACTATGGTAAAGTTATGGAACTTTACTCCAAATATTGATTGTAGTCTCAAGTACATACTCATCGGGCGTTTGAATACTTTCTTCAAACGTCAGCTTTGCTATATCGTTTTTTCTTTTGCTTCTTTTCTCAACTTTGTTCATTTTGCCTATTGATTTTTCTTAGCAGGTTTCTTTTTTATTAACTTTTGTACAAGATCTATTGTAGCACTACAACACTCCCCCCACTTTTTTCACCTCCCCTATTAAATTCCATCAAAAAATATGCTATAATGAAAAAAAGACTTGAAAGGTAGAGATTTGCTATGAATATAAAAGATACCCTGCACGCAAAAAGAGAAGTCACCGAGAAGCATATCCAAAAGCTTCAGCAAGAGGGAGCGGAGGGCGTTCGCTACACCGCCACGATGCCTGATATTCCGTTTATGATGCTGGGGCTGTTCAGCGACATTGGCTGGATAATACATCTTGTGTTTGGCGTTATTTACTTTTGCGGGAATGGTTTTCACCACGCGCTGGACTTTTTGGCGCTGCTCGCAATGGTCGGCGTTGTGTTCAGCGTCGGCTATATCATTTATTTGAACAAGATACATGAAAAGGAGATCACCACCAAGCCGCAGAAAGACCTTAGCTTTGGCTTGACGGTCTACTCGGGATTAGCGGGAGCCGTCATCGGAATTTTGCAGATCGCCGCGATGGGCGTTTCGTCGGCGCTTGTGTGGATAGTGATCGGCGGGTTTTTAAACTTCGCCGCAGGCTCGCCGATATATTTCTCGTTCAAAAAAGGGATAGTTTACGGTGTGAAATGAGTTTTGGATATAACGCTAAAGGGCTGGGGGAGATCTCGGCCCTTTGTTATTTTTTATCCATAAAATTTCGCCGCGCCCTATTGACAAACAACTTTTTTCGTGATATGCTGCATATGTTGCAACATATACAGTATATACAACTAAATTACAGAAAAGAAGCATAGCTATGAAAATTATTATTAAAAACAAGGTCGATACTCCGATCTATGAGCAAATTTATGAGCAGGTCAAAGATGCCATACTTGATGGAAAAGTTGCCGAGGGGGAACAGATGCCCTCGATACGCCAGCTTGCAAAAGATCTTAAAATAAGCGTCATCACAACTACTAAGGCTTACTCTGTTCTTGAAGAAAACGGCTTTATTACGCCGGTCAAGGGCAAAGGCTACTACGTTGCGCCGAAAAACAATGATATTCTGATAGAGCGTTTTATAATGTCCGTGGAAAATTGTTTTGCGCAGGCTGTCCGCGACGGCAAAAACGCAGATTTGAGCGACGATGAGCTTATAGATATGCTCAAAGCGGAGCTGAGGGAATATGACAATGAATGAAATATACAATATCATCGAGATAAAAGATCTCAGTAAAAAGTACAAAGATTTCGACCTGAAAAATGTAAGCTTCAATGTTCCGAAAGGCTATATAATGGGATTTGTAGGGCAGAACGGAGCCGGAAAAACAATCGTTATGCGCTCACTTCTTGGTATGACCGACTACGATGGCGAATGTCTTATCTTGGGCAAGGATGCCCGCAAAGAGACCGGTGTAAAAGAAAATATCGGCGTGGTTTTTGACGAGTTGTTTTTTATGTCGCACCTTACGCCTTTACAGGTCGAAAAGCAGATAAAGGGTTTTTACAGCAAATGGGACAAGGAAAAATATCACCGCCTGCTCAAAGCTTTCAAGCTGCCCGAGAAGAAAAAGCTAGAAACTTTTTCGCGGGGAATGCGAATGAAGATAATGCTGGCGGTGGCCCTTGCGCACGACGCGGAAATACTTATTCTTGATGAACCGACCAGCGGACTTGATCCCGTCGCGAGAGATGAATTTCTCGACGTGCTGTATGATTACATTTCCGATGGTGAGAAAAGCGTTTTATTTTCTACCCATATTACAGCCGACCTTGAAAAAACAGCTGATTTTATCACTATGATAAATAACGGCACTATCATCTACTCAGGCGAAAAGGACGAGCTGTTTGAAAAATACGCCATTGTAAAAGGTGACAGCGCAGATCTGAATGACGAGCTCAGAGAAAAGCTTATAGAATATTCTCCATACAGAAACGGTTTCAGTGCGATGGTCGAAAGGAAATATATCGGGCTTTTCAGCGATGATTTCGACTATGAAAAACCTGCGCTTGACGAGATACTTGTGTATATGACAAAGGAGCGTAAAAAATGAGCAATGTTTTAAATCTTATAAACTACAACTACTGCGCAGTTAAAAGATCAATGTTTATCGCCATCGGGCTGTTTGGCGCAATGTGGGCAATAACGCTGACAACATCTTTTCAGTTCATAGCCCTGCTGCCCGCGGCATGCACGGCAATGGTATTTGAATCCGTTTTTATAAACGAGAACAAAAACAACGCACGAAAAGTCATAGGCATTTTGCCCGTAAAGCGCTATCAATATGTGCTTTCGAGATACATTCTGCTTACGGCGGCGACATTTGTATTTGCGGCTATCTCGTTTGCCGTGATCAAAATTTCAGACCATATAACGCTCTTTCCATTAGCAAAAATGTTAAGGATAACCCCTTCCAAAATCGCTGTTTCATTTATTGGCATAGCGCTTGGGCTGGGGCTATTGATCGGGCCTATGCACTTTTTCTGCCACTTTGCCTTTTCGGAAGATAAAGCAAATCTGGCAATAGTCGCATTTTTGATAATACTCGCGCTGATTGCAATTGCTGTAATGTATTTGGTCTGCGGAGATATGGACAGCGTATCTGATATGCTTAACAAACTGCCGGTCAAAATGGCAGACAGCCCATACAAGTTTGCCTTTACCGCCGGTGCATTTGGGTTGATCTCAGACATTCTGTTCTGTTGATTATCAATAATAGCGGTAAACCGCAAGGAGATCTGACAGCTATCGACGCAAAAGAAGTAAGAAATAGTCTCTTACTTCTTTTTTTATGCAAAAAAAGACCTGCACTAAAAAGTACAGGTCTTAAAATGTGTTGCTACTATAAAATAGATGACAATAAAAATGCCAATTTGACGTCATCTATCAAGCGGTCTTATCCTACCGAGTCAGCTGTCGTTTTATATATTCCTTCCCCTCACAATCAACAAAATCCTTGGCAAACTGTTCCGCCTCCGCAAAGCTGTTCTCCAGTATCTCAAACCCCACAGCCGCAGAAAAGCTGTCGATCTCAACACGTTCGGTCTCGTCTGCGAAAACCTGTATTAAAAATCCTTCGCAAAGAACATCTCTGCCGTTCTTGTCGACCCTGCTAATGTTTATGTCGGGTGAGATCTTTATGTAAAATCCTTTGTATCTCATTTGACCACGCTCCTTAAAACTTCATCTGAAAATCATTATCTTCTTCAAAATCCTCGTCCGGTTCATCATCAAAATGCTGACTGCAAACCGACCTTTCAAGTGCCGCCCTCAGATAGCTTGTGTCCATACCGTTCGCCTCATATCCCTGCTTTATAACATTGTAATAATAACTGGTTGGCGGAGAGATCTGTCCTTTGTTCATCAAATACGCCATGCACTCTTTCTTTTCGCCGTTGACTTCTATATCAAACAACTCCTTGCGGTAAAGATTCGGGAATCCCTCATACCTATCAAGACTGTGTTCGTCACGTCCGTCTATCTCCCATATCAGAACGGGTACTTCCGACTTCTCATTCGGTACGATCGTTGCCACACCACGAAATTCAAGTTCATAGCCCTGCATCATTTCTGTGCTTACAACCTTTGAATTCGGACAGCGATGCGCCATCTGTTCAAGGTTGATGTTGCTGCCATAGGCAATGTATAATCTTTTGTATTCCATGTTTTCCTCCTTACATACTCATTTCAAATTCTTCTTCAAATTCGTCACATTCACTTTCTGACGGCTCAATGTGTTCTTCGGGTACATTTTCGACTTGCGTGCTGTTGTCGCTTACAAGCTCGACACGTTGCTCACGGGCGGCTTGCCGCTCCAGCTCACGTTTTTCTTTCAGCTTTGCCCTTGCAGCAATTCCATCCTCAGGGTGCCGCCAGGCAATATCGCCCTCAAGATGTTTCAGAAGATGTGTCCTGCAATTCTTGAATTCTTCACCTATCAGTCCAAGATTCAAAAGCCATACCCTAAAGCTGTACCGCATATTATCACTCTGCGAAACGTGAGGAGAGCAGTATTTCTTGGTCATTGCCGCATTGCTTATGGCTAACGCAAGCACTATCTGACTTCTTACCTCTCCTGCGTGAAGAGAACCGTTGTACGCTCTTATCTCATAATGTCCGTGCTGAAAAAAGCTGTGCAGATTGCAGATCACATATCGGCTGTTTGAATAATGCTGAAACTGCTCGCTCATTCTTCCACGATACCAAAGCCTTTTTATCTCCTCCATATCTTTGGGCTTCTTGCGGTTTATGTCCTCTATGAACTGCTTATTCATCTTGTGACAGTAGCTTTCACGGGCAGATGATACCTGCAAAGCGTCCCATAGAAAATCTTCCTTGCTTGCGAAGATGTTTACAAGATTTCGTATCTGCTGCGGTGTATAATCGTCTGCCGAAATGTGAATGTGCGTGCCTGCACAATATCTCGGACCTGTCACTCCGCCTGCACGGCGTAAGGCTCTCACGACCTCCTGCAAAAGCGGTATGTCTTCATATTCCAGCACAGGAGAATTGAGTTCTACGCTGTATGATTTAGAAGCATGGTCGCCGTCTGCATTATAACATCTTATACTTCCGTCATAAACAACAGACCAATCTCTGTTTTTGGAATCTTTCACGATATATTTGTCATAACTTCCGCCCTCATGGACAACATCACCGCCTAAAACTCTTGAAATTGCCTTCGCCGCTTGACAACGAGTCAAGCCGGTCATTTCTATCTCAATGCCGAACTTTCTTGTTTTTATGCCTTCAAAGTTTCCTGCCAATGTTACACCTCCCAACAAAAAACAGCCTGCGAATATACCGCAAGCCGTAAATTTTAATCGTTATTCAATCTCCGCTTTGACCTCGTATCCCCCTTTAAAAATAACCAGTATTTCGGTCTTGCTCAGTACTTTGACGCACTCAATCAGTTTTCGTATAAGCACATTATCAAAGGTTTCCAACTCAAAATTCTCATGCTCTATCATATCTATAATTTTATCAAGCTTGTCCTGAGTTTGTTGCGAAGTTTTATTCTGAGATTTAAGGGTTTCCAATCGTTCGCTAAGCTGCTGTTCTTCTTGGTATAACTTTGCAAATTCGCTGTCGAGCTTGTCCTCATCGCAGCCGCCGGAAGCTATCAATCCGACTAAATCGTTTCTCGCTTGGTCGATTTCTTTAAGTCTGTTTTCGACGGCTATGATCTCTTCCTGCCCCTGACACTCAAGAACCGAGCCGATATTCGTTTTAAGAATCCTTGCAATGTCATTACGGCATGAATAATAGTTGTTTATCGCATAGATTATAGCTTTGTGGAGCTGTTCTTCCTTTATCGTAGGCGAGTCGGGACAATACTTTTTTCCATGTTCAAGTCGGCTTATGCAACGCCAAACTATTTGCTTTTTGCCTCTTGCCGCCCAAGTGGTTCTGCGATAAGGTGTGCCGCAGTGTCCACAAATAAGCAATTCGGTAAGAGCATATTTGCTTGAATACTTCCCTTGTTCCGTAACTGTTTTATCTGAAACTTTTCGTTTACTGGAACGCCTTGCAAGCTCCTGCTGAACTCTATTGTATGTGTCACGGTCGATTATGGGTTCATGATGATCTGTCACAAGATACATCGGACGTTCGCCGTGATTTTTAACCACCTTGTGGGTTATGCAGTCGGAAGTGAACGTCTTTTGCAGGAGTGCGTCACCTACATATTTTTCATTTTTCAGAATGCTGCGGATAAGTGATTCGTTCCATACTTTCTTTCCCTGTGAAGTCAAAATACCTTTGTTCTCGAGGAGCTTTTTTATCCTGCTCATGCTGTATCCGTCGAGAAACAGCGTATATATCAGCCTTACTGTTTCAGCCTCTTCGGGTACTATCTCCGGTTTTCCGTCTTCGCCTTTTTTATACCCAAGCAGATATTTATACTGAAACTGCACCTTGCCCTCACGGTAGGCTTTCTCTTTGCCCCATGAAACATTTTTGCTGATTGATTCCGATTCTGCCTGAGCAAAACTTCCATACAGAGCTATCATAAATTCCGATGTCATAGTTAAGGTGTTTATGTTTTCTTTTTCAAAGATAACGCCTATCCCTAAGTCTTTCAGCTGTCGGACATACTCAAGACAATCCACAGTATTTCGTGCAAATCGGCTTATTGATTTTGTGATAACTAAGTCAATTTTCTTATTCTTGCACATTCTTATCATGCGGTTAAACTCGGTACGCTTTTTTGTCTGAGTTCCGCTTATACCCTCGTCAGCGAAAATTCCTGCTAAAGTCCATTCTTTCTTACGATTTATGAGGTCTGTGTAGTATGCGATCTGAACCTGATATGAATTCTGCTGTTCCTCTTGCTCGGTGGAAACACGGCAGTATGCGGCAACTTTCAGCTGATGATATTTATCACGGTTTTCCGCAGTCTGGATTTTTGCAGGAATTATCGTTACATTCGGCGCTGTACTCATTTTCATTCATCCTCTCTGTAGTATTTTTGATTTTCACACCATTGATAAACTCAACCTCTATGGTACAAAAATGGCTTATCCAAATTCGTGAAACACACGCTTTGAATAAGCCGATATCTAAGCTGTTTAATTGTTCATGATTTTTGAGCAATTCCTTGATCTTGTCTGTTTTCTGCGGACTGTCATTGTAAGTGCAGCAGTCATATTTCATTTCCGCAAGCTTGAAGATCTCTGCTTTTACTCTGTCAAAATCTGCTTGGGCAGAATCCGTCATATGGTTTATCTCATTTTGCTTACGGACTATATCCGCAGTAGGTGAATATGTGCTTATCTCTCCGCCCAATTCCAACAGACTCGGATTCGCAATAGCCGAATTTAGAACATTAAGAACTGCTCCTATTATCATTTGATCTGTCAATCTATATTCAAACTTATAGCAATCGGGATTTCTGCAATCCCACTTTTCATATTTTGAATTGCCTCCGATTCTTGAAAGCTTGTGACCGCATTCAGTGCAGTATGTACATTTTCTGATTTCTTGTAAATCATCGGGTATCAGATCAAGTGTTGTTGCTTTCCGTATCCGCTTTTCATTTTCAAGTCTAAAAGTATCATCATCAATTATCTGCGGATATTTATCGGTACCAAGATACTTCTCATTTTCAATTATCCGCTTGACCATGTTTTTGTTCCACTTGTCCGAATCAGCATTGTAGCGAATTTTCTCTGACTGCATAAGCTTTGCGATCTCAGACAAACTTCTGCCTTTCAGATACTCGTCAAATATTGTAACAACTGCGTAAACTTCTTTTGGCTCGGTTGTTATCTCGCCGTTTTTCATACAGTAACCGAATGGGATTGTACGATTCTTTGCCATGACGTTGCCTCCTTTCAGACTACAAGAATATCACATTTTTCCCTGAAAAGCTATTACCAATAGCAACAAAAAAATGCCTTGCGATTTGACTTGCAAGGCATTTAGATTCAGTTATAACAACTTTTCATAATCTCGTCCGGAATACACAACTCTCGCTATCGTTACAAGCTTTTTGTCTTCGTCTATCCAGTAAAACATAATATAATTATGAACTATAAGCTTACGATACTCATGCTTCAAAGGCTTGACCGGAATATACATCGGACACTTATACGGCATATTTGCCAAATCTTCGGCAGATTCAGCCATTTTCTCCGCAAGTCTTTCAGCGGCATCCGGATTTGCAAGCTTTACGCCGATATATTTTGCAATATCGACCATATCGCGTCTGGCAATCGGTAAATATTCAATCGTATACATTATTCTCCTCTCGCCGCCGCTTTCATTGCGCTGAGAACATCCTTTGAAGAAAAACGTTCGCCTGTTTCCTCAGCTTCTCTTTCAGCTTCTGCAAGCTTGAAATACACGTCGCTTTCAAACTGCATTTTCTCAAAAGCCTCCATACTCATAACGACCATATCGCCATATCCGTTTTTAGTGAGGAAGACGGGTTGTTCAGTTTCATGCACGGTTTTTGAAATATCCGCAAAATTGTTTCTTAGATCCGAAACGGGTCTTATCATATTCATATCCATAATCATCGCCTCCTGAATATATTTTATCATAATTATGCTAAATTGTCAATGTGCTTTATACATTTTCTTTGAATTTTAATCCGCCGATCAAATGAAACTCCAACTCATGTTGATCTATAACCACAATCTTCTCAACTATACTCTCAAATGCCGTTTCTTCAAACTCTGTCATAGGATTTTCTCTTTTCTCAAAGAAGTCGATCAGCATATCTATCTGATCAAGTGTTTCGTCCTCATCGTCTGAGCGTGTAAGCTTTTTCAGTTCTGCTTGCAGTTTGTTGATCTTTGCCGTAAGCTCAGTAGTCTGCTCAATGTATTTAGCCTCGTCAAGAAAGCCTTTTGTTTTAAGTCTTGCAAGGACGTGAGTTTGTTCTTTGAGCTTGGCTACTTCTTTGTGTATATCCATAACCTGAGTTTGACCGCTGAATTTTTTCAGCTTTAAGTATTGTAATGCTGTTTGAAGAGGTATGAGAATTTGAGTATAATTACTTATCAGCTTATTGCATATTCTGATAAACGCATAATAAATATCGCTTTCGGGTATGCGTTTGGAAAAACATTCACTGGCTTTCAAATCATGTTTTCGGCATGACCAGTAATACTTATCACGGCTTTTCTTTCGTATATAAGTACTGCCGCATTGCCCACACTTCATTATTTTTCTCAGAACACATTTCTGTTTTTCAGTTTTGTAGAATATCTCGCCTTTTTCTGACATAAGAGCTTGTACTTTGTCAAAATCATCTTGTGATACTATCGCAGGATGAGTATTGACTGCATAGTATTTGTTACGCTCACCATTATTCTTATACCGCTGAATGGGCAGGGTAGTGCCTGAATATGTTTTTTGAAACATTGTATTTCCGGTATATTTTTCATTTGTAAGTATGTATGTTACCCCAAACATATGCCATTTGTTGCTCCTTTTACAGCAAGGAGTATTAAAGTGATTTAGTCTGTTTACTATTGATATTATTCCATAACCACTTAAATACCATGAAAATATATTCTGAACAGTTTGTGCCTGAGCAGGATCGACCACAAGCTTTCCATTTTCTTTGATATATCCGTATGGAGGGCATGACAGCTCAAATGTACCGTTTTCCATTCGCTTTTTTATGCTCCACCGCATATTCTGTGAAATCGAAGTGGACTCCTCCTGCGCCAGACCGCCCATGATGGTGATCATCATTTCGTCGGTCATATTGGCAGTATCGATATTTTCTTTCTCAAAAAATATTGTAATCCCAAGAGCTTTAAGTTCTCGGACGCTTTTTAGGCAGTCTTTGGTGTTTCTTGCAAATCGGCTTATTGATTTCGTATAAATCCTGTCTATCTTACCACGCCGGCAATCCTTTAGCATACGCTGAAACTCGTCACGCTTGTCCTCTCGGGTTCCTGTGATACCTTCGTCGGCATATATGTCAATCAATTCTTCGGTTTCCGAATCCTTAAAAACTTGGCTGTAGTATCTTGTCTGAGCCATAAAGGAATTGAGCTGATCTTCTGAATCGCTTGATACTCGGCAATATGCGGCACAACGGATCTTTGTGTTTTGTTCTGCTGCTATGATCGGCTGTATCACCGTTACTGTAGGCATATTATTCACCTCTGTTTTACTAACAAGGATACCACAAATTTTTACTGAATGGTATCACCATACCCAACAAATTTATTCCTCAGAATCTGTGGAATCCATACATTTGTCTGCTTCTGAGGTTGCTCTGCACAGACACATTGTGAATACTCCAATAATTTCGCCGATAAATATTCCAATAACAAATCCTAACATCTCGATACCTCCTACGCTGCGTCTTTTGATGACGCAAATTCTTTATATATATCTTCTGTATTTCTGTTGATGTAATTCTGTTTTTCGCTTTCTTTAAGAAGTTTATCAAGCTTATCTGCGAATATCCTTGCCATAAAGTCGTTATACTCTGCCTGTCCGAACTTAGTCATATCTTATCGCCTTTCTTCCTGCACATTTTTGTACAAAATATTTTTCCCGATTCCGTATTTGACCATACGCATTTTCGGCATTCTTGCCCGTTGACATAAACATAATTTCTGTTCTTTATTTTAAGAAACCTCTTGCGGATTTTATCCCAATCGGCAATGTCTTTTTTATTAAGCAACTCATCTTCCTCCAATCTATATACAACTCAAATGCAGAAAAAACGCTTCTGCACTTGAGTTATATCCGCACTGCAAAACAACAGTGCGGTATAACTTTAATTCGTTTTGCCTTCGTCCGATCCATTTTGTTTCGGACGTTTCCCGCAGTATTTATCCTCGATATCCGCTGCGGCGGAACTCTGCAGGCGATCGACAGCGTATCGATCTCATGGGCGTCTCACCCGCTCTATCAGCCCTCACTTGGAAGTATCATTATCCTCACACGTTTCATCGCCGACTTTGAAAGCTATTCAAAGGTCTGAACGTCATAGTTATCGCTCGCTCGTTTGAGGTCTTGGCGTATGGTTCATGCGGCTGCCGAGATTTCATACCAGCCGTGTGATTAACGTGCTTGCAGAGTTGATATTCAATTTTCAAGATGCTTAAGGAGCTTTTCTTTCCCCTTACACTTGTATAGGGGAAGAAACAAGGAGTTTAACAACCGTTTTTTATTGAGATTTTAAAAATTTGTTTAGTCTGCACAAAATCCTATGTTTCTTTTTGTGCACATTTTGCTGTGATGTATGTAATATATCAGCAACTTCCTGCTCGGTTTTGCCACAAAAATATATCATGATAATTATTGAGTGCTCATCATCAGGTAGGCTAGCAAGACATTTATACAGCTCCGAATATTCCGCTTGTCTGATAATACACTTTTCAACCGAATCATCATCAGTACGAAACTCCTTGAAATTTTCAAGTTCTCCGTTAATGTTTCCTTTCAACGCAGAGAACTGGATCTCGTGCTTATAGAACGACTTGTCATTATCTTCAATATTCCACTGCGTTCTGTCGTAATATGTACGAACCGTTTCATTCACCTCGACTTCAACGTATTTCTTGGTTATCGTGTCATAAACACGAACCGTATTTTTACTCATTCTTTATTCCTCCGTTTTGATTTTTTTGTTTTGAATCAAAACGAAGGCTTACGGATATTTGGCAATATAGCATTGCCAGTTTTTAAAAATGGGCATAAAAAACTCCGTTTCTGCTTTTAAAGCAATAAACGGAGTTTTACTTATAAAATACAAAGGAGCATAACTAACAGCTTTAAAAGCTCTATTTGTTATGCTCCTAAATCATATAAATTGTCTCTTAATATTATTAATTGCAAAAATTATTTGGCACGCTTTATATATTCCCGATTAGAATCGGATTCAACAGCACATAATCAAAGAACCCTATCCCCAGCAGCGCAAGCAATATCGGCAAAATAAGCACCGCCGTCGCCGCAAGGAATGTCGATATAACGCTTTTGAGCTTCGCTGACAGAAAATAGATGATGAGCATTGCACAAAGCAGCGCAAGGTATCTTCCGGCGATTATGAGAATGAGATAACCTTTTATGGAAACATCAAAATTTGAAAGCGACTCTATTGAGCAGGCAGGTGCGTTTATCCCCCTTGTGCCGTATGCGTTCAGCACGTTGTAAAAGTACGGCGCATAGGTCAGTGCGAAAATCATCGTCACAATGACAACGCCTATGCCGAACTTGCAGAGAAATGTGTCCTCTCTGCCTCTTGCGGAGGTTTTCAGCAGAACGTTCGCACCTGTCTGATACTCGGCGGCATAGACATAGGTAAGGCAAAGTATCACCATTGTCATTGCCGTCAGACCCAGCGTTAAGTCCTTGTTTCCTGCGGTTTCGCCGCCTGTCAGCAGCTTGTAGCCGCTGTCATAAACGAACTGCCCATCCTCTGTTGTCTGCAAATATTCGGCGTGCTGTTTCACCTCGTCAAAGGCGTACTGCGGAGCAAGTATATCCTGATACTTCATCATTATGAAAACACCGTCACCATCTGAATTTGCCATTTCCTCCGACATTTTCATCTGCGCGTCGGCAAATTTCTGCGCCTCAGCGTCTATCATTTTCTGCTTTTCGGCGGTGTACTCGCCCTCAAATTTCAACATATACTGCTTGTAATAAACCTCGTCCGCTGATGAAAAGCTCTCGCTGATAGGAGAATATGAAACTGCGGTGATGACAGCAAATGCTATCAAAATCAGCAGAGCCTTGCCGCCGATAAAGACCTTGTAGCACTCTTGCAAAAAGAGATTTGTTGTCCTGCCTTTGAAAATACTGAACTTTGCAAGGCTGAATTTTCTTGTACGGCTTTTAATAACCCTTTGCTTTGAAAAAATCAGCACGGAGAGTATGGACAATATGAGCAGCAATACTATCGCCGAGCCGACAAACACAGCCATATAGTTCACAGGTTTTCCAAAAATATTGAGGTTCAGATAGCTCGCGAAGAGGTCTTTTGTGTTGGCGTATGCAAGAATATTAATGTATTTTAGCGGACAAAGATAGCTTGTGCTCGGTATGGTGTAGTAGAGCACGGCTTCCGCCGCTATGGTAATTATCAGTATGCCGTAGACCTTTACAGCGGTGTTTGATACCACAGTAACAAGGTAGATCATCGCCGCAAATACGCAGTAAACCGCAAGTTTTGCCGCAAGGAAAAGTGCAAAGTATTGCAGTACGGATATTTTCAAGTTACTGCCGTTAAACTCGTATACCGACTGTATCTGCCTTGACAGGTCGCCGAAACCATATGTAATATATGAAACTGCAAAATTTACTCCGTAAAGCAACATTTCCGCCACAATCGCCGCCGCAAAACAGGTGAAAATCTTTGTGATACCAAGGGGCATTCTGCCTTTGTATGTTGTTCTTGAAAGTGTTATCTGGTCAAGCTCTTTTTCACGGGTGACTATGGTCATCACCACGGTCATTATCATCAGCATTGCGATAAGGTCGGTGGCGAGGAAACCTGTTGCCATTGAAATACCCTTTGAGGGTGCGGCGGTGAGCTTTGAGCCTTTGAGGTAGGCGAAGTCCGCAGGCGTTTGTGCGATATTTTTGTAGCTGAAACTATCGGGGTCGGCGAAAAGCGAAATGCCCGTCATTTTTCGCGCGGTGCTGTCGATATTTTCAAGGTAGCTGTCGTAATTTTCGCAGGCGGCGACCTCCTCGTAAATGCGGTCGGTCAGCTCTATCTCGGAGTAAATATCGTCGGTAAATTCTAGGTAGCTCTTCGTCTTGTAGCTCTTCAAAAGCTCCTCAGCATTGCAGTTTTCCTGCGAAATATCCTCACCGAATGACAGCCTTTGTATCAATTCAAGCTCCGACTTTTTCTGTGAAATTCGCTCAAAAGCAACGTGAGTGTCAAGCCCTTCGAGGGTCTGATAAGCGGCTTTGTACTGCTCAGGGGTGTATTCCAGCGTCTGTTTTGTTTCGTTTATATACAGCAAAACGCCGTTGAGGAGCAGCAGAACGGCGAAAATTGCAATAGTTGTGCGTTTGCAGAACGCTTTTATCAGTTCGTTTACGAAGATCATTAGCTCGCCCCCTCAATCGAAATAGTAGAGGTAGAGGTCCTCAAGGTCGGGCTTGCAGGTTTTGCATTCGTAAGTTGGCGGCTGTTCGCTGATAACACGGACGTAGATATTTTTCTCGTCCTTTGAGATATTTCCCACCTTGTATTTTGCGGAAATTTCGTCCAGCATACTCTCGTCGGCGGTTATCTCGAACACTTTGCCGTCGATCTTTTCGCAGAGGATATGAGGCGCACCGCTGTCGATTATCTCGCCCCTTTTCATCAGCAGGACTTCTTTTGCGATAAACTCGATATCCGAAACAACGTGGGTTGCGATTATGACTATCTTGTCGAAAGCTATTTGTGCCACCAGATTTCTTATACGGATACGCTCCTTCGGGTCAAGACCTGCGGTAGGCTCGTCGAGGATAATGACTTTCGGTTCGCCGAGCATAGCCTGTGCGATGAGGGCACGCTGTTTCATACCGCCCGAAAAGCCGCCGAGGCGTTTGTTTCGGCTGTCCTGCAAGTTGACAAGGTTGATTAGCTTTTCTATCTGCGGCTTTGCGTCAGCTTTTTTCCTGCCTTTGAGGGCAGCCATATAGTAGAGAAAACGCTCCAGCGTAAAGTTTGGATAAATCCCTTGTTGTTGGGGCATAAAGCCGAGAATTTTGCGGAAGTCGGCGTCCATTGTGCTTGTTTCAACGCCGTCAAATTTCACCGAGCCGGAAGTTGGTTTCAGATTGTCGGTGATGATATTCATAAGGGTGGATTTGCCTGCACCGTTCGGTCCAAGCAGACCGTATACTCCCGCCGTGAAGTCGTAGGTGAAGTTTTCAAGTGCGGTGAAATTGCCGTATTGTTTGGTGAGGTTTGTTAGGGTGAGAGTCATGTTGTTTTCTCCGGTTTTATTCTTTATCAAATTTTCCATGCTGCTCGTTCAGCTCGTTTAAAACCTCGTCTATTCCTGCGGCTTTCAGCTGTTCATTTGCTGCGAACAAGGCTTCGTCAAGGCTTTGATATTCGCCGTAATCGCCGTAGAACAGACCGTAAAAATCGTCATAGACCGCCGCCGTTTTCTCCAATTTTTCGGCAAGATCGTCGGATACCTCCAAACCGTAAAACGGAGATACCTCGGAATGCTCCCAGCATATCGCAATATCCTCCCGCTTGCTTTGATTGTCCTGCGAATTGCTTTCGGCGATAATGGAATTAGTCATTGTCGCGGCGACGTCGTAAAACGGCAGAGCGTTCTTGTTCGGGTACTTTTCGCCGTCCTTGACCGCATAATTTCGTCCCTCTGCGCCGTTGTAAATTATGTTCGCAAGCTCTTCGTCCGTGTTCAGCAGAGCGAGCAGTTCAAACGCCGTTTCCTTGTTCTTGCTAGAGGACGATATCCCCACGACTCCGTTCAGTTCCTCCTGCTGCAAATATCCGCTTGAAACGATTTTCGACGAATCATAATAAAGCGGCATTGCCGGCGACAGGCTGCAAATATAAGCGTCGTTCGCAATATCGACGTTGTTTGATATATATCCATTTTGCGAATATTCATATACGGTCTTGAGATATTTCAAGGCTTTTTCATTCTCGAAAATATTTTCCGCCAGTCCCGTTTCGGCGTTGATATACACGCCCTTGTATCTGCAAAATCCCGCCATCTCATAATACAGTTCGCAGGTGCTGTCGAGCAGCAGACCACGTTTCCCCTCGTCCGCAAGGCTTTGCAGATACGGCTCGAGATCTTCTAGGCTTTGGATATCGTCTGTATTTACCCCGTATTCGTTGCAAACATCGCCGTTAAGCAACAATACCAGCGGCTGAGCAAGCGTATAGTCGGTGGTTTTTCCGTATATCATAGCGTCGGCACAGGTCGTCTGCTTCCAGACTATGCCGTCGAACCCGTCGTAAAACGCTTTTCCGCTGTCGGTCTGAAAATAATCGTTCAAAGGTTCTAGATAACCCCTTTCTACAAACAGATTAAAGGTATCTCCGTAACCGCCCAGCGCGCTCATGCCCAGCCCCGTGTTGACTATATCGACCTGCTCGTTATTTTTGAGCATACTTTCGTAAACGTCCATGTTTGGGTACAGCTCGCCCGTTTTGAAATCAAACTCGCCGTTCATTACAAAATCAACGTAAAAGTCATATCCGTTTTTATCCAGATACTCGTTCACAGTGTTTTCAATGTAAATTTCATCGTATATTCTCGGGTCGTCGTCAGTAGTTGTAAAGGTCGTATCGTAGTTTGTAAGATATACGATCTTTGTTTTATTTTCATAAGTGAGGGATTCTGCCGTTTCAACGTCAAAACGCGAAAATCCGAACTTGTCAAAGCCGTAACCGTAATCCTTTTCTTCGGCTGATGAAGTACCTGAGCTTACTTCCGAGCCGGTCTTGTTTGCATTATCGGAGCACGCTGTTAGACCGAGCATGACCAGCGAGATCAGGCAGGCTAAATATTCTTTCTTACCCATTGCTCATTCCCCTCTTACTGCTCAAATTTAAAATCGGCATTTTCAAATTTCAGACTCCAAAAGTCCTCGTCGGAGAGCAGTCCGAAGCTGTCGCGTTCGGAGTCCTGATAGTGTATCAAATGCCCGTTTGACGTGTGTCCCAGAACCGATACGTAAACATCGCCGTCAAATTCGGTCGTAAGGTCTTTTCCGTCCGACGTATCGAACACTCCTGCACTGCGTATCTCGCTTTTGCCGTCCGCAGTACTGTACATATAAAACACCCTGTTTCCGATCATGCAGACATCGCTGACATAGCCGTCCCGTTTAAACAAAACCTCTGTCCCACCGCCGTCGAGATCATAGGAGCAGACCTGCGAATGGGAATCGTCATCGTCGGAAACGACATAAAGCATTTTACCGCCGTTGCACTGCCAGACGTTGACGGAATCTTCCATTTCAAGTACCGTCATCCTCTCCGAGCCGTCGATATCATAGCATTCGACAGCGGAATGAACGCTGTTTTCGGAATATTCGCTGTGCTGGAAATATATCTTGTTTTTGTACAGCAAAAGACTCTTCTTACCGATCACGGTTTCGTTTGCAGTGCCGATGTCCATATATTTTTCAAAAGAAAAATCGGAAAGGTCAACCGAACAGAGCGAATAATTCTCCCGCAATCCAACACTGTCGGTATCGTTCATTTCAAATTCCGAGCCGACAAAGAACAGTCTGCCGCCGTCAAGCACAGGATTAACCATGGTGCAAAGCGACAGTTCCGCGGTAAACGCAAGCTTTCTGTTCATGCCGTCGGTATCGGCGGTATAAATAAGAAACTCGTTCAGCTCGCCCGTGCATATCGAGTATAGCGTATCGTTATAAAGAAAAGCATAGTTATAAAAGTACCCCTCTTTTGGAGCGACAGCCGAGCATTTTGTATCGGCGTTTTCTGCAGCGGTCTGATGCTTACAATCGGGCTGTGTGCAGAAAATCTCATAGCTGTTGGTTTTCAAATCCCAGAGGTAAAGTCTGCCGTCGTTTTCCCTGAAAGCGTAGCTGTCGGAAACGGTTATATTCGCCCCGAATTCGACGGGTTCGTTTACATTTGCGTCCGAGGTCTTATCCGGCTGTTTTCCGCATGATGGCAGAAGCAGGGCAGCGGCGGTCATGGTCATTACGATCAATGCTTTAATTTTCATTTCGGTTATCTCCATATTCTATAGAATAATACCGCACGGAAATATCACTATATGTCAGTGCGGCATTATTTTTTAGAATTATCCGTTATACCAAGTAACCTGTATATACAGTAGCGTTGTTTAATTTATGTGTTATTGTCGCACTTTTAAACGTTCCGCCGGAAGGTGTGGAGCAGGTTGTGCTAACGCCTCTTGTATAGCTGTTGCCGCTACCTGTGTTAAGTGTATTTCCGCTCTTTGTATAGTAAAGCACGATGTTAACTCCTACCGTTTTTTTCGATCCGTCCTTTGTTGATGTTGAAGCATAGACGCTGCTTGAGGAACTCTTGTAAGCAGTGCAATACGCTCCGTTTTTTTCGAGATCAGTATATGCGCTCGCACCCATAGCCGAAATCGAAGCCATCATCATTACGGCAGCACCCATAGCTGCTATCTTCTTAACCATTTTTGTCATTTTAAATACCTCCATTGTCTTAATATATTAGTATCACAAACGATCTACTTTGTTGCAAATCATTTTAAACTTTGTATGTTCGCACAAATGTTATTGTACATTTTTGTGTATTTTATCTCTGCATTGGAAACACCTTACCCCTCCTAATTAAACCGATTATTAAACGATTCTGTGGTTATCTATTACTTCTTTTCTTTCTTAAATTTAGGTTCTTTAGGTTGATATGCCCCCCAATGTGATGCAGAACCACAGGCTGCCTTTGCCATATGTCCAACAAGCGCCTTGACTGATTTTGCTACAGCAACTTTAATTTTCATAAGAAATCCCCCCTTTTCATAAATCTTGCGTATATTATAAATATTGAAACTAAGGCTAAAGTCAGCAGAATTATTAGCCCTAGGTCTACACCTTTTATAATTAATACGATGCTTATTGCAGATAGCACTACTGATAAAACGGTAGAAATAATTTTATAGACAGTTCTATTTTCTATCGGTTTATTCTTGTTCTCAATCGGTGCCAATAAAACAATGGTTACTACTTGAAAAATAGCAATTAATATAATTGACTTTAAAGAAATATGTCTTATTATTTTAAATATCAACAACAATATAACAAAAGATATTGAGGTCACTAAATTACATTTAATATATGTATTTGCATGATATCCCCCAGTAAATGATCTCATTATAATGAACACTGCCAAAAACATTGTGCTCTCAAAAGTATAATTTGTTACTATACCTATGATAGATATTAAGGCTATATTAATTAATGATGATAATGTAATTTCTATTCCGTATCTGTAAAATTCTATTTCTTCTGTATCCTTAGAAATTACATTATTCTTGATCATAAAATTCAAAATTATCGATACTAATCTCTTCATTACTTCCACCAAGTCTTTTATTTACTATAATATACAAGTTATTTACAATCAAGTCAAGCAATTTGGCGTGACGTGTAAGTTTTTGTCGTGAAATACAAAAAGAGAACTGTCCACCATATAAAAACCGGCGTAACAGCTCCCTTTTTCGTTATAAATTTAACTTGTTTCTCTCAATTTGCTATAACTTAAACTTGCCAATATAAAGAGATTTTAACGTTTTACAGTAAAGTTGATTTTAACGTTATCAAACATGTGAACACTTTATCCGATTCGTAAAATTCACATCTTCCCTGATATTTTTCTGCAATCTCTCGTATTATTTTAATTCCCCACCCATGCTTATGGGCATTTAATTTTGTTGTTTTAAGGCTCGGATTCCTTTTTAAAACAGACTCACTAATTGCATTTCTGACTACTATTCTATATATGTCCATTGTTTTACTGATGTCAAGGTTTATGAACCTTTCTGACTCGTCAGTTATTTTTTCACTAGCCGTTATAGCATTGTCAAGCGTATTGCTTAAAATATGAAGCATATCAATATCATCTATACCATCAAAGCTCTTAATGCAGCTGCAATTTGTTCTGATTCCTTCTGTCGCTGCGACTGCAAACTTAGAATTTATAATAGCATTTACAATATAATTGTCTGTATTTACAAAGCTTTCACTGATTGATATAACGTTAACATATTTCTCTATGTACTTCATTGATTCATCTGCGTGTCCCTGAGCTATCATTGTATATACAGCGGACAACTGATCTTTCAAATCATGTCTAATCTTTCTTATCGAATCATATTGCTGACTTGCATTCTCTATATATTGGTGACTGTATTGCTCTTGGAGCTTTAAAAGTTCCAGTTCTTTTTTCTGATTATTTTTCACAGAAATAGAATCAATCATATAAAAAATTATAATGTTAACTGCAACTATCGTTAAAATCAATAAGTTTATATAGAGTCTCTGCGTCGAATCAATAGCTATCAAATGAAGTAAGAACATCATAATAATGGATATTGCAAGTATTAATATAATAGCGATCCACTCAACTGCATTAAAGTTCTCAGAAGTCGTTGCCAATAATTTCAGCATCAACTTTACTGAAATAAAGAATAATGCCTGTGCAAAAATCAATACCGTAAAACGAGCAAATCCGGATTCCGTAACTATTTCTTTTATTGACATTGAATTTACTGATGAAACAAAATTAAGCGTAATTATAGATATTAAAGAAATCATAACAAGAGGAACAGTGGCTGCAAACAGTTTTTTTATTATACTGCCTTTTCTGTTCACTAGGGCATAGAGAAACAAAGCCGTTAAGTAGCAGACAATTCCAAGAATGCCCTCAAAAATCGTTAAGTAATTCATTACGGTTATCAGTAATCCGAGCGTGCAGAAACACAATGCAAAAGCAATAATGTTTTTCTTAGTGTTTTCTGTTTTCGGAGGCAAAAACTTATATATAAAATAAGTTTCCATAAAACCTTCATAGAAATTTATAATCACTTCAAAAGCAATCCATATTATACTCATTTATATCGTTTCCCTCAAATATTTTGAAAAATCGGTATCAACCGTGTGTTTGTACTTTCTACTCATTGGAAGTCTAAAACCTTGCTGAAAAATAACTTCGTCATTTTTCATATCCAAATTAAAAACATGACTAAGATTAACAAGATACTTTTTATGAACTCTCGAAAAATCGTATTCCGCAAGCTCACTTTCAAGGTCACCGATAACTGCACGTACTTTAATATGAATCTGTGAACCATACTCATCCAAGATACAATATTTCACATGATGATTGTCACTTTCAATATACAAAATGTCTCTGTATTGAATGCAGATTCGCCCATGCTCTTCATCGCTCAAAATTATTTTTTGGTGCTGCTTTAAATAAACAGAAAGCTTGTTTAAAACATTAACAACATCTTTATTTAATCTTGAAACGCTAGACTTTTGTATAAAGTAAAACGGTTGAAATTCCATGCTTCCGTACACCAGTTCATTGTGATTTGTAACAAATATTATATAACAATCCCTTCTTTGTTTTCTTAATATTTCTGCAACATCAAAGCCTGTGAATTCAGGCATATCAATATCCAAAAAAATCACATCAAAAAATATGTGCTTGTGTTGATTCAATAAACCTTGACCGTTATTGAAACCTTGAACATTTACATCTTTAAAATAATTTATTGCATTCTCTGAAATTATTTTTTTTAATGTTTCTAAAAAGCTCTCATTATCATCACAAACTGCGATTTTAAGCACATCCTTCACCACCTTTGTATGACATTATATCAAACATTTTTCACTAAATCAATACACCTTTTATTAATTATGTTATAAAATCACTTACATCCGTATATAAACGCTTGGCTTTGCAATAATTGTCACCAAACAATCCGCCATTCAAACATCTATATATTCCGGAATCAATATGATTATTCATAGTTCTGAGCCTGCTCTTCCTTGATACCCAGCGACAGCTTTTTTTGACTTATCATTCTCCGCAGTCTGCTGTCAACTGTCCGTCTTACCAACTTATACTTCTGCGTATAGTCATCTTCGATGCACCTACTGAGATTTGCAAACAAACCAAAGATCGTATTGGCAAGCACAGCGTTTTCATACCGCTCCATATTCTCAAGCAGATCTTGAGCATACTCGTTTCCGTCATTTGCAGACTTTGTGAACCATTCGACAGCTTTTTCCTTATCTCGTTCAATGTCCTTAGCCCCGAAAAGATAGATCCTGCCAAGCTGATAACTTGCCCAATGATTTTTGGCAGCACAATTCTCAAAATAATTGACAGCTTTTTGTATATCATACTTTTCTTCCTGCAAATACAGCTTTGCAAGTGCATACTGCGTATACTCGCTATCTTCTGCCAAGAGCAAATACTTTTCTGCTTTGTCCAGATTTTGAGGCATTATCTCGCCCTGCAAATAAATTTTTCCTAGCCTGTAACAAGCAATGACATCTCCGCTGTCCGCACACTCAGTAAGCAAGGCTATTCCCTTTTCAATGTCCTGTTCCAAATGCTCTCCTGAAATATATTCAAGGGCAAGGAATCTTTTTGCATTTCTGTTTTTTAGTTTGACAGCTTTCTCAAGCAATTTTACTGCACTATCTGTATTCTGCGGAATGTGTTCACCTATCAAAAGTGCTTTGCCATACTCAAATAAGCCGTTTTTGTTATTCATTTCAGCTGAACATCTGAAGTATTCGATCGCTTTTGTAACGTCTGAGTCTGTTCCAAGTCCAAGCTTAAACATTTGCCCTAATTTGTAAAAGAGATCGTCGTTCGCCATATCATCACTTTCGATTTTCAAAAATGCCGACAAAGCTTGTTGGTAATATCGCTGTGCTGTATCGTTATCTTTAGTGACATACTCTCCATATCTGTACATTTGAGCGATAGA
>ULOC01053855.1_pt1 | contig 22966 bp, 17 predicted proteins | sample 1952181 | NCBI WGS metagenome assembly ULOC01 (sample SAMEA4835592, study PRJEB28245) | human gut metagenome | biome: gut microbiome; material: fecal sample | place: Denmark | collected 2008
AATTTCGCAAGAACCCAACTGGATATGGTTCATTTGAAGGTGGGAAGGTGCGGAAATTGTGACGGGTATGTTATTTTTGATTGTATAAAGTATAGAACATTTGTTTGTTTTGTGCTATAATATTTAAAAATAGCAGAGCATCACTTACATAGAAGAAAGAAACCTTATAATAACAACTCAATATAGGAGGTCCGATTATATGAATAAATCAAGCATTATTATGTACACAACAGAAGATGGATTAACAAAGATAGAAACTACCTTTGATGAAGATACTGTATGGCTTTCTTTAGACCAGATGGCAGAACTGTTTCAGAGAGACAAATCAACCATTTCCAGACACATAAAAAATATATTTCAAGAGGGAGAATTAGTTCAATCATCAACTGTTGCAAAATTTGCAACAGTTCAAACCGAAGGAACACGTACTGTAGAAAGAAATATTGATTATTATAACCTTGATGTCATTATCTCTGTCGGATACCGTGTAAAATCTCTTCGTGGAACACAATTTCGTATATGGGCTATGGGAATTTTAAAAGAATATATGAAAAAAGGATTTGCCCTAGATGATGACAGACTCAAACGATTAGGTGGTGGAAACTACTTTGATGAATTGCTTGCCCGTATCAGAGATATCCGTTCCTCTGAGAAAGTTTTCTGGCGAAAAGTACTGGAAATCTATGCAACCAGCATAGACTATGATCCTCGTGCAGAAAGTTCTATTCTCTTCTTTAAGCAGGTACAGAATAAAATGCACTGGGCCGCTCACAAACATACTGCTGCGGAAGTTATCTTTGAACGTGCAGATGCGGAAAAAGAAAATATGGGACTCACCTCATGGGAACATGATGAAATTCATCGTTCAGATGTTGAAATTGCTAAAAATTATCTTACTGAGCAAGAGCTGGATGCTCTTAATAAGATTGTTACTGCATACCTTGATATTGCAGAAGTACACGCCCTTAACCAGGAGCCTATGTATATGAAAGACTGGCTTGAAACCATAGACGATTACCTCAAAATGACACGCCGAAATATTCTTACCAGCAGCGGTCATATCAGCCATAAACAAGCCATTGAAAAAGCTCATGCAGAATATAATAAATACAAGAATCGTCTTGAAGATAAGCTCTCTCCTGTTGAGAAGGATTTTATTAAAAGTATTGGCGTATTGGAACATATAATGGACAAGTCAAAATAAATTGTGAGTAAATGTTAGTAAATACAATCTTCTATGATAAATAATCAGGCTGAATACTCCTATGTGAGCATTCAGCCTTGTTCTAATTATTCAATATAAAAACTAATTTGCGATGCCTGTATCAGATGAAGTCCCATGCATTGACTCCATTTTTTATATTTGTTAAATAACCTTTTAATCAGTAACAGTTATTCGAATTTTTCGAATAGCTCTATTTAATCCTGTCTCACTTCTAACCGCCTCGAATTGCACACGGTTAAAATCCAGATTATGTAGTTCTTCCCAAACGGTTAAAAATATCCTGTATTTCTGTTTCGCATCCAGTTTTGAATATCAAATTTGAGATTATTATCATTTCTATATTACTTTGTTTTATGAAATTTGACATCAGAAACATCATCTCAACTTGTAATCAGACTATTATTTCTTTGTATTTTTCTTCCAGTCCTCCATTGTCATCAGAATATAGCATTCCTCACTGTCTTATGCCAGATTCAGATACGCCTAAGCAATATGTTCCAATAAACGTATTTTCTATTCTGAAAGTTAATTTCTTGGTATCGCGTGTAACCTGACGAGAACCTTCCGTTTGAACTATCCGGAAATTCCGAATAGTTGAATCTTTCTCAAGCTCTGAATCTAAATAAATCTTTTTAATGTGTTCATTTACTATATGAACATCCACATATATAACGTGGTCATCATCTTCTGTGTGAGCCATATATTCTCATCCTCATAGTGCATTTCAAAACTGTCCTTCTGGTCACTGACATTGGCAACATAAGCAAGTATTCTGCTATGCTGGAACGAATTGTTACTTCTTCTTTTTTCTTTTTCAAATTGGATTCCATCCTTAAATTCGTATTTACCTCTATAAATCGAAGTGCAACTCTATAATTGAATTTAGCTGCTTTGCTATTTCCTTAAACGGTAAATTCAAATCCAACGTCTTTACTGTTATCTGATTTCCATGCATCTGATATACATTGTCTGGCTGTATTTCTTCTTCTGTTTTTGCATACAGAAGCATTCCTGAAACTTTATGCTCATCTTCTCCAAACTCATAATCTCGATTCTTAACATAAGTAAAAATCTGATACATATTATTAGAATGAAGCGTATGCTTATCATAGTTAGTTTGCGTTGTGTGACTATAGTACTTTGCATCAATAATCAGCACAGTATTATCCTTTTGCAAATGAATATCGCTTTGCATAACCGGTAGCATTGTCCTGATGCCATCATCAACATTCCACGGAATTTGTGACGCACTAACGCGCAGTTCCGGATAATGTTTACTGTAGTATTCAAGAATAAACTTCTCATACAATCTGCACATACGCTGCTCATCAACAAAATTAGTAAGTCTGTAATCGCCTGCATCCGTCGTAATAAGCATTCCTTCGATTATCAACTGACAAATACTTATCAGCATACGGTAAGTTTGATTATTACGCTGAAAACGAATCGCTGACCATTTGATTGACGTTGGCTCCAAAATATCTACATTAGAAAAGAATAGCATCTTCTTTTTCAAATCGTCTTTATACTCTGTTTTTACCTTTGCATTTCTAAGTAGCAGCATAACCGTTGTTTTCAAAATTTGGTTATATAAATTATTCTCAGATAGTTCATCAAACTCGCATGTCAGAACTCTTTCGTGGGCCAATCGATTCTTGATTGTCCCTGGCATATTGATTTTTCCACGCATGACCGATAATTCTTCCTGACGGTTAATGTAATCCCTGTATAACCCCTGCTTTAACTGAACGCCTATACCCTTAGCAAGAATATCTGCAAACAAGTCATATATTTCATCAAAAGATTCCACTGCTACATCTTCATAATTTCCCTGACTCAAAGTCTGAAACGCATAGGCAAGCATATGGTATATATTATTAATTAGTATGCTCTTATCTTTTATCATTGAAATACACCATGCAAGATATTCTCCCATCGTTGAAGCTTTGCACTGTCATCAAACCAGTATTCACTTAACATTGGCAAAATATCATAATCCACGACATCTTTCATCCATTCATCCGTACACTCATCTGCATTACAAAAATAGCTGTGGCCAATGCAGAAGCCTTTCCCAAGAGACTTGTCTTGCATAATTTCTCTGTTAAGGTCCCTTATTCGCTCAATCAGAGTATTGAAAGTATCGTTTGCAAATCCTTCCTGATAGTTTATAAACCCTTCCGAATCGAATCCCGGTTCCATATCAAAGAAACTGAATCGTCTTCTAAGAGCATAATCAATCATTGCCAAACTTCTATCAGCTGTATTCATCATGCCGATGATATGTAATCTTTTCGGAACAGAAAAGCTCAATCCATTATAAGCAAGAGTAGCTTTATTATCACGATAATCTGCTTCAATCATCATCAAGAGTTCACCAAAGATTTTACTCATGTTACCACGGTTAATCTCGTCAATGATAAAGAAATAGTCTTGGTCCGGATGGTTTGCTGCCTTCTGGCAGAATCGATAGAAAATACCATACTTCAATTCAAAGCCATCACCAACAGGTTTATAACCCATTACAAAATCTTCATAGGAATAATTTTGATGGAATTGAACAAATTCTATGCGGTCTTCGTCAACTTCGCCCATGATAGAATATGCTAAACGCTTAGCAGCAAAAGTCTTACCTACACCCGGAGCCCCCTGCATAATAATATTCTTTTTCTTTCTGAGAACAGAAACCAACCTATCATACTTAGCTTCTGTAATATAAACATCTTTCAGGAAATCTTCTTTTGTGTATTTATTTTTATCCTTTTTAGACGGAACAGGGTTTTCATCTCGAATCATATCAAGAATAAATTCATACTCACCCTTTGTGAGCTTGAATAGGCTACCTTGTGGATTGACAAAGTACTCCATCTTCTCCAGTTCTGGGCATTCCTTCAACGTTGCATAATTGATAGTTGAAGACAAACCTTCTAACTTTTCAAAATAGATCTTCTCGCCATCCTGCTCGGCGCTAATGCGCATTAAAGCAACAATCTGTTTAACCGGTGTTGATTCATAGCCTATTACCATATCACCAGCTTTAGCATTCAAGAAATTCTGGAAAACTCTACGCTTATTTCCATTATCATTGTAAAGCGTATAATCCTGAACCGCTCCAACCGGCATGCTGGCCATACTCCACATCTTTGGATTGGCATTTAAGAACCAATAATTCATACCAGAAGCATCATTTTTCAATAGTTCTTCCTTGGTTATATCAAAATATGGTTTCAGAATATAATTCTCAAACTGCTGCATCTCAATATCTGGAACAGCTATACAAGTTGAATTATCATTCGGTGTCCACCACTTCTTATCACCAGTATATGGACTGGTATCGCGTGATTCAGCAATTACAGTGTAACTTCTCTCACGCCATCCATCTTGCTTTTCTGGATTTTCTTCAACCTCATCAGAATCTATTCTACCCAACAAACGGATACTATTACCTCTACAAAGATAGAAGAAGTCTCCCTTCTTCATGGTTGCCATGAAATCCTCGCCCTGAGACACCTTTGATTTGCCCTTTGCATTTGTGTCCTTATTAACAACAACTACTCTTCGTTTTTCAAAAGCAGTTGCTTCTACCTCAGTAATACAATCATTACCATGACTTATTTTCCAGAAATTTGGTGCTAAATTTGCATATAGATTTACTTTTGATAAATCCACTCTTTCCAGGGCTTCCGCAAGTTCATCTCTTAATTTCCAAATGTATGAGCCTTCTGCGTCTTTCTTAGCATTTTTACCTACATAGAGAACAGGCCACCACTTGCTGTTTTCATTGTCATGTAGCAATACCGGACATCCAGTCTTTTTTACAATTCTCTTTGCTAAAGCTGACGAACCAGCATTATAAAAATTTTTGCTTTCACCATACTTGATGGCCAACTGAGTACATGTAGCTTTTCCACCGTAATCGACCATACGCTTCATTATTTCCAAGCTACTATCTGTGAACACTTCACTATCATTAAGAAGATCTTCCCAGTCATCAACTGATAAAGCTGGCGTATAATCTACTGGCCACCATTTATCACTTGATGGAACAATATCACCCTTGTTATAGTATCTGCTAATAAAGAAACCCACATCAATTGTAAGTGTCCTTAATTCAGGGTCTGAATAGCAAGTACCTGTAAGCTGTGAAGTAAACATATTTTTGAGCTCTTCATCCTGCTGGAGCTCTGCACAGATTTCATTATAAAAAGCTATAAAATTGCGAATGTTATTAGCATATGTACCTTTCTTAAAGGTATAGTCGCTTTCCAGTTCATTCGACACTGCTTTTACTTCACTTAATTTGTAAATGTAGTACTTATTAGGATAACGTAGCCATAGGTATGTTGAAATCGCATTTTCATATTGATAGTGCTGTCCTGCTCCGTTACCATACCTCTCCAATAGACTATTTGATTTTTGCTTGAAATTTTCGATACGTTCACACACATCCTTACTTTCATCGTACAAATCAATGAACATAGCACGTACTTCTTCTCTAGCTATCTCCGCAAACTTTATAATCATTCTTGCCGGAAAATAATTAACTGATACAAGAAGATTTCCAGTCTGAGAAAAGGCCTTAGTGAGCATTCCAGAAAAATCGTCGGCATTCACATCCCAATTTACTTGGAAGCACTTTGCAGCTTCCCATTTATACTTTTCGTCTGGCCATTGAGTTTGAATAAAACGTTTCTTATATTCAATCAATGCCTCTTTCAATCTGTATTTATCAAACATTTTTTCACCGCCTTAATTATGCATTACGCAGATTTTTATATATTTCATCAGAGAAAATACCAAGCACCTAACGTTCCATTTTCTCATTAGATAATAACAATAAGAAAAATCCTGATTTTGTGATAATCTTTCAATCAATGCATCATCAATATCATCAAAATAAGAAAACTCAAAATCTTTCTGTATATTAGTCTTCAACTCGTCAGACTTCATCAGAATAACTCTAATCTGTAGCGATTCGAACAAGATAAAGTCTGAACTGCATTCACACATTTATATTCTGTGACCCTTCTTGTACCTTAAGGCTAAAGACCTGAAATTCTGAAGTTCAATGCTATTAATCCCTTCTATCGCAATTTCTGCATTAACAAACTATTTACCAAGATATGTGATTTCAGCTTTCAATCCGGTGATGAGGAGTTTTCTTTAATTGGTTAAATTTTACTACTCCTGATAAATTGCCGTCTGAGTGCTTTGATTTTATTGAATATTCAATATCAAAACTATCTTTCAAAGGTTTTATCAGTAATGCAGGACCTAACCACTTTTTTTCTTTTGGTCTAAGAGAACTAATGGTGAATTCAAACTCACTCTTACTATCAGAATTTGGTATTGCAATATATTTTGATATTTCGCTTTCGTAATCCTCTTCATCATACCTTGGATTTCCGTTTATTCCACTTGCATTAAAATATGACCTTATTGATGCCTGATTCTTTGCTAAATCATCATCCATACTATATGATATATCTCTATCATATGAAATGTCTGATGTTTCAAACATTAACAAAAGTTCCTTTATTATGCCCTCTTCGAAAATTAAGCCTTCCAAACCTTGCATATCCGGATTTATCAGCTTCTTTGACGGATAAATTATTTCAGCATCATTTTCTTGTATCTTGATATGTATATCTATATCTTCGTCATACACTGTAGATGCATTTTCAATTGCAAGAGGTATAAAAATCATCCCATCAAAAGTTGTTACATACCAATCTATCATCTGTATGCGATACAATTTATATTCTAACTCCATTATCTTATCATATTTAAGCTCTTCCTCTTCTGTTCCCTCATAGGTATATGATGACAATATATCATTTTTTCTTTTCAAATTACCGATATTGAAAAATTCTATTTCATCTGTTATCTCTATACCTAAATAATCTTTGCACAAATTTATTATTGATTTCTTATCATAGTCTTCGATAACCACCCTCTGTAATTTAAAAAAATTTAGTGTTAAGGAATTCTTGATTGGTGTTAATACCGAACCATCTTTTCTAATAATAGAAGTTTCTTCACCCTCCTTTTCCACATCTGTATTGTTTTCCTCTGTTTCACTTAATCCTTCATATGGCTCTTTAATTTTTATACTCTTGATTTGCTTTATCAGTTGTATACATTCTTCTATTATTTGCTCTCTATGCTTAACAAAAGCTACCGATTTAGATATCTGAATCGGATAAAGAAACTTTGAGATAGTACCATCAACGAAGCAACCCATGCGTAAATTAGAGAATCCTGTTTTTACACGCTTCCCATTTTCTAACAAGTTTTCAACGATATCTTGAATTACTCCCTTTATATACCGTTTTATCTCTCCCTTACTTTTACCATCTTTTGTTGAAAAAGGGGTTAATCTTCTGCTTGCAATATCAAATGGCATGTCTTCCGGTCCACCATAATCAGCATTTAATACACAAATCACATTTTCCCAACCTACAACATGAATTGCATACCCTAATTCAAGCATCACGTTAGGATTAGGCATATATTTTACCTTTTTATTTCCTTCTTTATCAGTTGCTTCGTATTGACATACCGCACTAACATCTGCAATAAAAATATCACAATCATCTATCTTAGAAAAAATTGTCTGAGCTATATCTGGTGAACCATATTCACCCTTGGTATCACGGTCTGCTTCAATATCAACTGTATCTCTCAATAATTTTACAGCATCCTTTATTGCATCTTGTATGATGTTTCTTGTTTCGCTTCCAGGTAAATCTGACTGCCATGAATAAAAAATTTTAATTTGCGAATTGCTCACTTTTCATCTCTCCTAACATCTATTACACCGTCCAAAAATGCCTTTAATATCAAGTTACCAGATTCGTTGCCAGTTTTTAGTTCTTGTACAAAAACACACGACATCCAATCCACTCACTCAATTTGTATTATCTAATCTGGTGACACACATTTTCACAGTAGATATGTTTCCATATAAAATAACCCAGCCACTTCAGAGTTCAGTCCAAAGTCTCAACTTTCAAAAAAGCTCGGAAATATGCTGCTTTCCGGCTTTTATATCTCTTTTCTACCCAGCAGACACACCGTTTCCACATGCCCCGTATTAGGAAACATATCCACACAACAGCACTTCTCCACCTTATACCCTCTCTCCTGCAGAGTAACAAGGTCTCTTGCAAGTGAAGTAGGCTTGCAGGAAATGTACACCATTCTGTCAACACCGTAGTCAATAATCTTCTCAAGCGCCTTAGGGTGAATTCCGTCACGAGGTGGGTCAAGTACGATGAAATCTGGCTTAATCTCAATATTATCAAGTGCCTTTAAGACATCATCTGCAATGAACTCACAGTTAGTAAGACCGTTCTGGGCTGCATTCTTCTTGGCAGCCTCAACAGCTTCCGCAACAATCTCAACACCTATAACCTTGCTGGCAACTGGAGATAACATCTGTGCAATCGTACCAGTACCTGTATACAGGTCATATATAACCGGTTTACTGCCAGCCACATCTCCAAATCCGCCAGAAAGCACATACTCACGTGCCTTAGAGTAAAGCACTTCTGCTCCAAGAGAATTAGTCTGGAAGAATGAGAACGGAGTTATCTTGAAACGCAGCCCAAGAAGTTCCTCCTCAATATAATCCTGACCATACAGAAGCTCAGTTTTCTCGTTAATTACTGCATCTGCAAAGCTGTCGTTAAATGTATGGAGAACACCTGTAAGAGTGCCCTTATATTCAATTGATGTCAGGCGGTTTACAAGCTCTGTGAAATCATGCTCAATCTGAGTCGTTGTTACGATATCAACAAGAATCTGTCCTGTCTTTACTGACTTTCTTACAAGAAGATGACGCAAATACCCCTCGTGGCTTAACTTGTGCTGGAAAGGAAGCTCCTTCTCGATTGCATAATTCTGAACACATGTAAGAATCTTTCTGTAATCCTCATCAATAATCTTACATTCTGTAACCGGAACAATATCATACATGCTGTTTCGTTTGTGAAGTCCGAGCGCAAGTGGACCGTCCTTATACTCATCACCAAATGAAAACTCCATCTTGTTACGGTATTCCTCTGTGACCGGACTTCCAATTATCCCTTCAAATGGAAGCTCACCCGAAACAACTTTGCTAAGAAGCTTTTCCACCTGTGCGCTCTTAATCTTTAACTGTTCCTCGTAAGCTACTGTCTGGTAAGTGCAGCCACCGCATTTGCCAAAATGTGGACATGCCGGGTTGGTTTCAAGTGGACTCTTCTCAACAACTTCCATAAGTCTGCCTTCGCAGTGTCCTTTTCTTTTCTTATTCACGCAGAATCTGACAGTCTGTCCAGGAATTGCATTCTTTACGATTGCCTTTTCCTTCTGTCCGTCCTCATCTGTCACCCACACTGTCGCCTTGTTAGGGAAATCAACCTTTTCAACTTTACCTTCGTATACGCTTCCTTTTTTCAATCTATACTCCATTCCGCACATGAATTGTGCCTGTTATTAACATATTAATAGTTTCTGGCAGCACTTATTCACATAACGGCATACCTTATATAATTTTATCAGAAAAATGTGCTAAAGTATAGTAGTCACATTTACTCCACCACGCTGGCATTCTTTGCCTGCACTGCAGAATGTATTCTTTCAAGTACCTTGTCACACAGCCATGTATAAGCAGCCCCGGCAGCATTCATTCCTATACGTAATGCAACTGCATAAGGCATTCCAAAAAGTCCCGCCGCAATTGATAATGCACCAAATGTATTAAAAGCTGTCTGCCATGCATAACCAGCGGAATATCCGACTCCGATACCACCTATCATGCCTATATACGGATACATTGATTCTGGAAGAACTATATACATCACTGCAAAAATCGCACATCCAACAACATTAAACAATGCCCTGTTTCCAATTCTCTTATCAACATCTTTAGAAAACGGCAGACACACTGACATGCACGCAATTCCAATCCACATTGCCCTAGGCAGTCCCATCAGTGAAACAATCAGCATAGCGCTTGATACGATAAATGTAAGCTTAATGTACCATCTTGTCCTTGCTGAATTAATATTAAATTCCTTAAACAAATCCCAGAATGTTCTTCTATATGGTCTGTTCCTCTGATTCTTATAGAAAATAATCATGCATACTAACATCCCGGCAAGCAGTCCCACAACTCTCATCATATATTCATGGCCTGTGACATCATATCCCTGTAGCAAAAGATACCCAAGAACGAATGTTGAATGATTATACATAATTACATTGTGACATCCCATTATCATAAGAAGCATAATACACACAACATTTATTACAAATGCAGCAACTGGCGGTACCATATTGGAAACCCTCGGTCCTGCTATCAATATTGCATATATTCCCATTATTGAAATCAACCCATGTGATGTCTTAATTCCAAAATCCGCCTGTCTTAATACCAGCACCGCAAGAAGCACTGTAACTCCGACAACACTGTTATTATTCCCCAGCAGCTTACTGAATACTGTAACTACTGCAACGCAGAATATCATAACCAGATACACCTTGAAATTATATATAAAAATATGTCTTCTTTTCTCTTTAGAATCCTGTGTGTTCTTAATAAGCTGTTTTGAACCAGCCGAGCTTAACTGTAACTCCTGATAAAATGTCATAAATTCCTGCTTTCCTTTCCTCCCCTTAAATTTTGCTTAATGACAGGGTTGAGTAATATAACACTGATTACACCCCTATGTCAATTAAGAAATAATTAAATATTATGCAATAAAAAGCCACAACCGCTGACATATCCTAATGGACATATCAAGCCGGCTGTGGCTTTCAATCATATCGCACTTATTACATTACTTCTCGATGTCTTCATCCTCGAAATCATCGTCAAAATCTTCGTCTTCGAAATCTTCATCATCGAAGTCATCTAAATAATCTGGTGTAAAATATCTGTATACAGCATAAGCGATACCAGCAACTGCTGCAACTGCACCAACGATAGCAAGAACAGCTATGATAATTGTGCTACACTTCTTGCAGCATTTCTTATCTTCATCTTCCTTCTTGCTAATAAGTTCTCCTAATTTAGTAGCTGCGATAAGCTCATCTAATTTTTCTTTACTCATAACAATATCTCCTTTCATACCACGGATTTAATAAATGTATTATAGCATAGCGTTAAACATTTGTCATTATAGTTTTTTAAGTCTGGCAAATCCTGCCAGCATTTTCTTCTGTCCGTACTCTGCAAATTCAACTGTTACCATATAGTCTCTTGCTGAATCCTCTATAGCAAGTACCTTTCCTTCGCCGAATTTCACATGGCTCACCATATCACCGACACTGTAGCCAAGTCCGCCTGAAGATTTTGCACTTATATCTGCACCTCTTGCAGCACCTATTACATTTCTTGAAGATAAGCCGCTTCGTGTAGGCATTCCTGCATAAGCACTTCTTACAGAATCTGCCGGAGTCTTTCTCTTTTCTGGTTTCTTAAGGTCAAATAATTCCATAGGGTCTTTTCCAAATCCCGGATTAGAACCACCATTTATCTTAACCTTTCTTGAGCTATATGTTCCTGCTGCCCTTCCGCCTGGTGTGCCGCTTCCGTAGCTGCTAAGAATTGATCTGGCTGTTGCACGCATGTTAATGCCTGTTGTATCTGGCTCATCTGATGTCCCGCCATATGCAATCCTGCCTTTAGCATACCCACTGGAATTGTTTTCTATGTGCATATATTCTTTAGGAATTTCATTAATGAATCTTGAAACCTTATTCATCTGTGTTTCACCACGTACCATACGCGACTTGGCACTTGTAAGATTAAGTATTTTCTCTGCTCTTGTTATTCCAACATAGCACAGTCTTCTCTCTTCCTCTATCTCAGTTGAATCATCTGACACAATTGTCATATAGCTTGGGAAAAGTCCGTCCTCCATTCCTGTCATATACACGATTGGAAATTCCAGACCTTTCGCACTGTGCAGCGTCATAAGCATTACATGAGGCTCTGACTCATCAAGATTATCAATATCCGCTATTAAGGCAACTTCTTCAAGAAGTCCTGAAAGTGTAGGCTCTTCGCCTGCTTCTTTACAGCTCTCCTCATAGCTTACAACCTTATTAATGAATTCATCCAGATTCTCGCGTCTTGCCTCAACCTCTTCCACCGTTTCATTCTGTGAAAGGCTCTCAATATATCCTGTATCCTCAATTACAGCCTCAGCAAGCTCCTTTAATGACATAAATTCTTCTTTGGCACGCAGTCTTCCAATAAGGTCAACAAATGGCTCTAACTTGGAAAGTGCCGCATTCTTTATTGTGTCAATATCCTTTGCATTGACAAGTGCTTCCCAGAAGGTAATATCATTAAAATCTGCATATTCCTGCAATCTGTCAATCGTAGTATTACCAATTCCTCTCTTCGGAACATTTATAATTCGCTTGACCGCCTGACCATCAAGACCATTATCAATAGTTTTAAGATAAGCAAGAATATCTTTGATTTCCTTTCGCTGATAGAAATTCTGTCCGCCATATATCTTATATGGAATGTTGTGAATCATCAGCTTTTCTTCCAAGGCTCTTGACTGTGCATTAGTTCTGTAAAGAATGGCAACATCATTATAATTCCAGCCATCCCTTACATACTCTGCAATACCACTCGCAACGCCTTCTGCCTCATCATACCCGTTTTCATACAGAGTATAATTGACCTTCTCGCCCTCTCCGTTATCAGTCCAGAGTGACTTGCTCTTTCTGCCAATATTATTACTTATCACCGCATTTGCAGCATTAAGAATAGTCTGCGTCGAACGGTAATTCTGCTCAAGCTTTATAACCTTAGCGCCTGTGAACACATTTTCAAAGTTAAGAATATTATAAATGTTTGCTCCACGGAACTTATATATAGACTGGTCATCATCACCAACCACACATATATTGCCATACTTTGCTGCAAGCATTGCAACAAGCTTAAACTGTGATGTATTAGTATCCTGATACTCGTCGACCATTATATATCTGAATCTGTCCTGATAATGCTCAAGTACCTCTGCATCACTCTGAAACAGCTCAACCGTCTTGAATATCAGGTCATCAAAATCAAGTGCATTGTTAAGCTTAAGCGTCTTCTGATATTCTCTGTATACGCCCGCAATTCTTCTAAGATTATAGTCGTTACCTGCCTCAAGCTCGAACTCATCAGGAGTCTTTAACTCATCTTTAGCAGATGAAATCTTACTCATAATTGCACGCTCTTTAAGCATCTTCGTATCTATATTCATCTTCTTACATATATCCTTGATTACAGACTTCTGGTCGTCCGTATCATATATCGTAAAGTTATTATCGTATCCAATTCTGTCTATGTATCTTCTTAAAATTCTCACGCATGTTGAGTGGAATGTACTTACCCATACAGCCCCTGCACCCTGTGCCACAGTAGTCTCAACTCGTTCTTTCATCTCTCTTGCAGCTTTATTAGTAAATGTAATTGCCATAATATTATATGGGTCTACTCCGCATTCTTCTATTAAATATGCAATTCTGTTCGTAAGCACGCGTGTCTTTCCAGAGCCTGCTCCGGCAATAATAAGCAGCGCACCATCTGTATATTTAACTGCCCTTTTCTGGCTGTCATTCAAATCTTCTAATCTCATATATCCACCTTCATGCAAATGTGAAATCTATATCCACCTTATTTCTGCCAACTACCACATTATACAAAAACAACGGGATGTTGCCAAGCCAATATGACAACATCCCTGATTGTTATTTATTAAATTCACATATTACTAATTGTCAGATTATGCAAGCTTTGTTCCACAGTTAGAACAGAACTTAGCGCCATTAGTTGGTGTTCCACAGTTAGGACAGAACTTAGGTGCTGTGCCACCTGACACATTTGCATTATTATTCATTGCAGTATTCATGTTATTCATCATCTGCTGTCCAACCTGCATTCCCATCTGGAGCTGCATCATATCACTGGCAATATTCGAACCGCCTCTTGAATTGCCGATACTATCAGCCATAGCCATCTGTGTATATCTGTTCATATCTCCAACCATTGCCTGAGAAGCTGCCTTATTAGTCATCTTCTGTACTTCTTCCGGATAAGAGAAGCTTGAGATAGTAAAGCTTGTTATTGTGATTCCTAACTTGCTCATCTCCATATCAAGGTCTGTCTTAATACCCGCTGAGATATCATAAGCATTAGCCTGAAGATTAAACATATCCTTGCCTTCTTTAGAAATCCACTTCATAAGAAGCTGGTCAAGAACTGCTGATATTCTTTCCTTAACATCTGCAACAGTGTACATCTGCTTTACACCTGCTACCTTGTCTATAAGCGTAATGTAATCAGATACTGAAAACGAGAAGTTACCGAAAGCTCTTATTGGCATGCCACCTGGAAGTGCCTGTGTTGGAATAAGAATAGGATTCTTAGTTCCCCACTTCTCTGTGAATTCCTTAGTATTAACGAATAAAACTTCAGCTCTTACTCCACTGTTGAAGCCAAACTTAAAGCCTTTAAGTGTTGATAAGAATGGAATAATCTGTGATTCAATATCAAAGCTTCCCTCGTCCTTAAAAATACCTTCAATCTTACCATTGTACATAAAGATTGCATCCTGGCCGGCGCGGATAATCAGCTTACTGCCTTTCTTGATTTCTCTGTTGGTCCATTTCCAGAAGATTATATCATCTCTGTACTCTTCCCATTCAACTACGTTGGCAAACTGCCCTTTGAATAATCCCATGTTCCCTCTCCTTATCTATGTATTGCTTATCTCATTATAAATGTGCTTCTGAATTATAAGCCCATCTGAGCCTTAAGTGCTGCTAATTCATCATCAACTGCTGTGTTAGCTGGCTCTGCATCATACTTAGCTGCAAGACTGTCAACATCTGCCTCAAGCTGTGTCTGGTTAAGCTCTGCCATTGCATTAGCCTCGTCAAGCATCTTATTAGCCTTAGCCTCCATCTTACCGAATGCATCCATGCTTGTTCCAACACTGTTAACACTTGAACCAACCTTGTTGATTCTCTCCTGAGCCTTAGCTGCTGCAACCTTAGCCTTAACTGCATCTCTTCTTGCTTCAAGAGACTGGATATCCTTGCAGAGCTTATCATGCATCTGACGCATCTTAGCTGCATTGTCTGCTGCAATATTATATGTCTGCTGTAATGTAGCCTGCTTAGAAACTAACTGCTGCTTCTTCTCAAGGAATGTTCTTGCATCTGCCTCGTTGCCAGCCTTAAGAGCCTTTTCTGCATATGACTGATACTTGGCAACATCTGCTGTGCATTCATCAAGCTCTCTTTTACATCTTGTCTCCTCAGCCATAACTGAAGCTGTCTCTGCCTTAACCTTTCCAAGGTCGCTCTCAAGATTTCTCATGTACTGGTCAATCATCTTCTCTGGATCTTCACACTTATCGAGAAGTGCATTGATGTTAGCGCTCATAATGTCCTTGAATCTTGTTAAAATACCCATAATAATCCTCCATTCCTGTGCCGCTTTCTGGCACATATCACCCTCTGGTGCATCCGAATTCTGTCTCCCAGAATTCTTAAAAAACCTTTTTCATTATAATATATCAGGAGTAAAAAGTCACGAATATTTGCTCCTATGAAACATATTTTATATTCTTGTAATAAAAATTAAAATATCATAATATGCACATTACACTATGCTAAAGTTCATTATATTATTCCTACTTGAAATGTGGTTTTAAAAACTATATAATATAGCTTAAGCATTAATATAAATGTATTCTCTCATGAATACGCATTTTTAAAGAAATGAGGAACATATGAACAACGATATTAAAGAGCTTATGAGCGGTATTCTTAAAGATATGTCCGCTCTTAACTATATAAAACCCGGAGATGTGCCTAACATCAATCTGTACATGGATCAGGTTACAACATTTATGTATGAACATCTTCACGATACAAAGCGTACCACTGATGATAAAGTACTAACCAAAACAATGATTAACAACTATGCCAAAAACAATCTGCTGCCATCACCAGTAAAGAAAAAGTACTCTAAGGAACACATATATATCCTTACATTTATCTATTACTTTAAGAACATTCTCTCAATAAGTGATATACAGAAAATGCTCAATCCTCTCACTGAGAAATTCTTTGATGAAGGTTCCAAGCCGGATCTGGATTATATATATAAAGAGATTTTTTCAATGGAATCCTCTCTTGCAAGGCCATTATCTAAAGATATATTTGCAAAGTCTGAACAGGCAAGCAATGCATTTACCGATGTAAAGGATGATGATGACAGAGAATTCTTACAGTTCTTCAGCCTTGTATGCCTTTTAAGCTTTGATGTATACATGAAGAAGAACATGATTGAAAGTCTGATTGATGATTACTCTGCCAAGCATGCGCCAAAGCAGCCTGAGAAGCCTGATAAAACAGACAAAAAGAAATAATCCATACAAATTAAGGGAACTGCCAGTACTGACAGTTCCCTTTTACATTGCTTCATATATTACTTATTATCTTCTGACTCTTTCTCAAGCATGCCAAGTCTTTCAAATACTCTGTCATACCCGTCATTACCATAATTAAGCGAACGGTTTACCCTGCTGATTGTCGCAGTAGACGCACCTGTCTTCTCTGCAATATCAAGATATGTCCTGTGTTCTCTTAACATCTTGGCAACCTCAAATCTCTGTGACAGTGATAAAATCTCGTTAATTGTACATACATCCTCAAAGAAATCGTATGCTTCATCTAAATCCTTAAGGCTTAATATTGCCTGAAAAAGCTGCTCAACAGCCTGTGTCTTTAACTTATTGTTCATAATTATCCACCCCGGTTTTCCAAAAATAACATTGGCTTATCACTTTTAAATTTTAACACAGTGAAGTTTTGAAGTAAAGACATTATTCACTTCTTAATGCCACAACAGGGTCTTTTTTAGCTGCAAGCTTTGCTGGGATAAGTCCGGCAATAAATGTAAGGAACATGCTTATTATTATAAGTATTACTCCTCCTGCAACCGGAAGCTGTGCAACATTGGAAATGTCTGTAAGGTGCTTAATCAACGCATTTGCAGGTATGCACAACAATAAAGTTACAACAATGCCGAGTGCGCCTGAGACAAAACCTTCAATAAGTGTCTCTGCATTGAATATTCTTGAAACATCTTTCTTAGAAGCACCAATACTTCTTAATACTCCAATTTCCTTAGTTCTTTCAAGTACTGAAATGTATGTGATAATACCTATCATTATTGAAGAAACTATAAGTGATATTGCAACAAATGCTATTAATACATAAGAGATTGCATTAATAATTGTACTTACTGATGACATCATTATTCCAACATAATCTGTGTAGTTAATAACATTTTCTTCCTTGCCATCGTCCTGCTGTAGCTTATTGTAATCCTTGATAATATTCTGAACCTTCTCCTTAGAATCAAAATCAGTTGCATATATATCTATCTGTGAAGGTGTATCAAGGTCTGTAATTCCAAGCTTCGACTTATTGCTGTCTAATGTTGCATCTGTTGTTCTAGCCTTTAGTGACGCTGAAAAAAGCTGTAGTATCTGATCATCGCTCATTCCACTTGTCATTGCCTGCATCTGAGCGCTTTCCTCTGGTGAAAGTGTTGCCATATATGCATTTACATCATCCATTGTAATCTCTGTATTCCTGTCATTGTCAAATGGAACTCCTGTAAATACATCAACGCTTGTATCAGCAAGCTGTGCCTTGGCAATCTCACTGTTCTTTACTTCTTCGATAATGTATTCCGTAAGCTTTGCTGTATAACCGATTCCACTTGAAAGTGAAGTACTGACTGCATCATCATTAGGTCTGATTATTCCACATACTTTAATGTCAGTTCCGTTATTTACAACATTTGTCATATACTTATCATCTTTGCTGTAATCGTCCCATGTACCAGTCACATCATTGTACTTATACATGTCTGTAGGCATAACAAGCTTAAACTCTGTATCAAGAATCTCGTCAAATGTATAGCTTATATCTTTTTTTGTTTCGTATGATTCACCAACCATCATTTTCTTAAAGAGTGTTCTTACTTCCTCAGGGTCTTTAAGACCTAATGAGTAAAGTGTATAATCATCAACCTCGTTATTCTTATCTGCAACAAGCACAACCTCATTGAAATTCTCTGGCCAGTGTCCTGCAAGGACATCATACTGCTCATCAAGAACCTGCTGGTTTCCTAAAAGCTGGTTCCACACACTGCTGTTAGAAAACATTCCCATGCCCATTCCAGACGACATTGCAGAAGATGTGCCTGTTACACCCTCTCCATATATTGAATCAAACATTGTGCTTGGGTTTAACTGCTCGACACCGTTAGAAGTATCTTTCATATAAATGTTAAGAGGTACATCATATGAATACTGGATATCACTCACATATGACTTAATATCAGAGCCGCCGTTTTCAATGTATTTCTTAAACTCAGAAAGGTTATTACTCTTAACTTCCTTTACCATGGTATTAATCATGTCACCCATGATATCGTTAGAATATATCTTAGACTTATCCTCATGCTCTTCTGAATCCGAATTACCAGTCATGCTTGATACCATACTGCTTATATCAATAGCTTCCGCCTGAAGCGTTATCGGGTAACTCGAAAGCGTATCTCTCTGAACCCTGTCTATGTATAACTGGATACCATTTGAGATAGACAGAATCATTGCAATACCGATAATTCCTATGCTTCCTGCAAATGCAGTAAGAATCGTTCTTGTTTTCTTAGTCATCAGGTTATTAAAGGAAAGTGAAAGTGCTGTAAAGAATGACATAGATGTTTTCTGCTTCTTTCCTGACTTTTTAGTCTTCTTTTCTGATGTCTTAGCCTTAGCAGCCTCTTTAGCCCTGATATCAGCTTCCATATCTTCTAACGAATATGGATCAGAGTCATCAGTTATCACACCATCTAATAATCTGACTATTCTTGTAGAATAATCCTTGGCAAGCTCCGGATTATGAGTTACCATAATTATAAGTCTGTCCTTTGATATCTCCTTTAAAAGCTCCATAATCTGGATACTTGTCTCTGTGTCAAGCGCTCCTGTAGGCTCGTCGGCAAGCAGGATATCAGGATTATTTACAAGTGCTCTTGCAATTGCAACCCTCTGCATCTGTCCACCTGACATCTGATTAGGCTTCTTGTGAATCTGCTCTCCAAGTCCAACCTTCTCAAGTGCCTCTATAGCTCTTTTCTTTCTCTCTGCCTTAGATACACCTGAAAGCGTAAGTGCAAGCTCTACATTAGATAAAACAGTCTGGTGCGGAATCAGATTGTAACTCTGGAATACAAAACCAATTGAATTATTTCTGTAAAAATCCCAGTCTCTGTCCTTATAATTCTTAGTTGACACTCCATTAATCTTAAGGTCGCCGCTCGTATACTTATCAAGTCCGCCTATAATGTTAAGCATGGTAGTCTTACCACATCCGGACTGTCCAAGAATCGACACGAACTCACAGTCCCTGAACCTAAGATTAATGCCCTTCAATGCACTCACAGTAGTAGAACCGGACACATAGTCTTTCTTTATATCATTTAATTCAAGCATGGAATACTCCTTTTATTTTATTGAGGGTTGCGGATTGGGAACTTGTCTGCATCCTTCGACTTGCATACATGACGTTGTGGCATCTGACTATAGCATACGCTTTCAGGAATCCTGCGCTTAGTGTAACTAAATGCCGCTATCTACAGAGTTTATTACGGTGTGTCAAATCAAACGCGCTTCGCTTGAACGAGATTTGACGCACCGCCCTTATGTATATAGCGACATTAAGTTACACACAGCTCTGATTATTCAAGCGTATGCTATAGTCAGACACCGCAACTGATATACACAACATTTAAGACGCAGACCAATTCCCAATCCGCAGTCCTCAATTAATATACACCATGGAAAGCTTGGCTTGCAATTTATTCCAGCACATTTTATACTAATATTGTTTTTTTTATAAAAATATAATGATTAACAGGAGTCTATGTGAAATATTTTATCAGATTTAAATTACGGAATTTAACAGTCGCCGGTCTTGCTTTGATTATGGCAGCTACATCTGCTGTTCCATTTTTTGCTTATCCTGACCAGTTGATGGCTGATACACAGGATAACCTCGACGCTGTTAATAAACAGCTTGAAGAATTAAGAAATAAACAGAGCGAACTCAATGCATCTTACGGGGAGCTTAACGAGAAGCTGTCTGCTTCCGGTGAAAAAATCGCCTCTATTGAAGATGCAATTAATGCCAAGCAGACTGAAATTGAGCGCTCTAATGAAGATATAGCAAGCATGCAGGAGGAAATTAACAGACAATACGCTGCAATGAAACTTCGAATACAGTTTATGTATGAGAATAATAATGCTACTATCCTGTCAACGCTTCTGTCGGCTGAAAGCCTTTCTGACCTTTTATCCAAGTCAGAATATATCCAGCAGATTTCTAATTATGACCACCAGAAGATGCAGGAATTAAGTGACCTTCTGGCTTCTCTTAAAGAAACTCAGGCAAAGCTTGAAGAAGAGATGACCGAACTTGTCACTCTTAAAGATGATGCAGCCCGCGAAGCTGATAATTTTGCTGTGCTTCTCTCACAATGCCAGACAGAGCTTGACACTACAAGTGACAGCATTACTGATGCTGAAGCACTTGCACTTGAATACGAAAAGCAGATTGAACAGGAAATGTTAGAGCGTCAGCGCCGTGAAATGGAAGCCCTTGAAGCTGCAAGAAAAGCACAGGAAGAGGCTGACAAAGCTAATAACGCCGGTAATACAGGCGGTAATTCATCTTCCGGCTCTGCTATGGTTGACCAGAACGCTCTTAACAATGTTCTTAAGAATCACACTGCCGAAGATGTTGCAATGCTCGCAGCAATTATTGAATGTGAAGCCGGCAACCAGTCATATGAGGGCAAATGTGCTGTAGGAAGTGTTGTTATCAACAGAGTTGCTGACCCACGCTTTGCCAACAGCATAAGCGGCGTAATATATGCACCTTACCAGTTTTCACCTGTTGCCAGCGGACGATTTGCAATAGTACTTGCAAGAGGTGCAAATGCAGCCTGCACCCAGGCAGCCATTGATGTGCTTAATGGTTATATCAATATTAACGCACTATATTTTCATGTATATGACAGTTCTGTCGATGTGGGCGGAACCGTTATCGGAGATCATGTATTTTACTAACTCATTAAATATACCAAGGGGAGAATTATTAACTATGAAGAAAGCAACTAAAGCATCTGATAACAGATATTATCAGGCAAGATTTTTTGCTGCACAGAAAAATACTGACTTTGAAAGCCGTGAAGCAGCTTCAGATGTCGTAGGTATAGACAGAACAAGACTTGCAAGAATTGAACTTGGCAATGTAACACCTTATGCAGACGAGGTTGTATCTATGTCAAAATGCTACAACGCTCCTGAACTCTGCTACAATTACTGCTCAAACGAATGTCCGATTGGAAGGCTTACAATGAAGGAAGTCGAGATTAATTCATTTGACAGATTATCATTAAAAATGCTTGGTTCTTTGAATGATATTGAAAACCTGCGTGCTTCTATTATCAATATCTCTGCTGATGGCCAGGTTGATATTGGAGAACAGGAGGAATTCAAGCAGATACTTGAATCCCTCGACCTTATTTCCAATAATGCGAAAGCCCTTGAATTGTGGGCTAAGAAAAACATTAAGAATATTTAACGGCTGTATCTTACATAATCTACCGTAACAAAACCTTTGTTTTCACTATTGGCAGAATTATCATGTGATACATATACACCGCTCTTTACACCAACCCATCTTCCGGCTTTGGCAATAACGGAAACAGGGTTGGTGTATTCTTTTCCGTCTGTGCTTATCTCTATTGTTACTGTCTCAACAGGTGCTTCCTTAACAGGAAGTCCACCCTCGACATGATCTTTAGTTCCTGTCTTTTTAACTGTGTATCTGAAATATATTTCCTTAAGATTATCGTATGAAGCAAGCAATTCTTTAGTCTCTTTAGTATAAGCCTGGTCACAGTCAAACTGCTGCACACCCTTTACTGCATACACTTCCATCTTACCGCCTTTGACAGTCACATCTGCTGCCAGATAATTCATTCCCATATGAATGAATCCGGCATTATCACCATCAACCATTCCGCTGATATTCATCTTAGTAATACAGCTAAATTCCGGTGCCGGCCACTTCTGCAGGAGAAGATTTCTGTAATCGCCAATTGGTCTGTTTGATGCTCTGCCAACCGCATTAAGCTTTATATAAGAACCGTCATCAGACACATTTCCACTTTCATCAATGCCAAACTGCGCCCAGTCACTATCAGGATTGGCGTTCCACTGCCACTGCAGTCCCAAAGTATCTTCTGTGAATTCATCTGTAGTATCTGGCTCACATATTTCATAAACGGCACCGACATCAGGTTTTTCGTACTCCATCACAGGCTCGCCGTAATCATTGCCATCTTTCTTAACTCCAATTACAGGCCAGTCATTTTCCCAGCTCATTGGCTGCAAATGTGTTATTCTGCCCGCCGCGTACACATCCTGAAAATGTATAAACCAGTCCTGTCCTGTAACTGTGTCAACCCATGCACCCTGATGAGGTCCATTTACAGGCGAATCTCCTTGTCTCATAACCACTTTATACTCATATGGTCCAAACACATTTTTCGACCTTAACACTGTCTGCCAGCCTGTCTTAACACCG
>ULOC01044784.1_pt1 | contig 21953 bp, 8 predicted proteins | sample 1952181 | NCBI WGS metagenome assembly ULOC01 (sample SAMEA4835592, study PRJEB28245) | human gut metagenome | biome: gut microbiome; material: fecal sample | place: Denmark | collected 2008
ATTTCCTTCTTTATTTATTTGGTATATAACTATTTTTCCTTCTTCTACTTTTAATTTAAAATGCTCTCCACACATATCATCAAATTCTTTATATAAAGTTACTTTATTGGGTTCAAATCCAATTACTTTCCAATCATTATACTTATTCTGTACTTCTTCTTTTGTTAAATTTACAAGTTCTTGTGGCATTTCTACATATTCATTTATTGTATGGTCACATTGTTTGAAATATTTTTTTAATATTAACTGTGAATTTGCTGATACTTTTTCCTTTGTTGCAACTACTTCTTCTATTTTTGTTTCTTTAGTATATTCTTCTGTACATTCATCTTCTATCTTTTCTGAAATTTTTGCTTCTTTTTTTGTATTTTGTAATTTATTTTCCTTTACAATATTCATCGTTATAATTAAGCTGGTGAAAAATGCAATTATACATATTGCAATAATATATTGTTTTTTCATGGCAATCCCTTCTCATTCTAGCTTGTATTAAGCTTTGTATTTATTTTTATTATTGCCTTTTTGGTAATTTTTATGCAAATTTCTCCCATTTTATCTGTTCTATAAATTTTGATTTTTCTTTTTTCTAAATTTTCAATAGTAATATTTGATGGATGTCCAAATGTATTGTTTTCTCCCACACCTATAAATGCATATTGTGGTTTTACTACATCTAGTATTTTTTCTATTGATGATGTTTTTGAACCATGATGTGCTGTTTTTAATATTGTTGATTTTAATATTGATGTATTATTTTCATATTTTGAAACAATCTCTTTTTCTGCTATTTCTTCTATATCTCCTGTAAATAGCATTGAAAATTTATTATAATTTAATTTACATACTAATGAATTGTTATTAATTGCATTATCAGATATCATTTTTTGAGAATCTGGCCATAACACATCGAAATACAAATTTTTTTCTATATTTATTCTCATTCCTGCTTCTACTATTTTTACATTTAGATTTTGCTTTTTTACTATTTCTTTAAATTTATTATAATTAGGTGAATCTTCATATTGTTTCCCTATTATTACATTTTTTACTTTTATTTGTTCTAAAATATATAAAATTCCTCCACAATGATCTTGATCAAAATGGCTTATTATACAATAATCTATTTCAAGAATCTTTCTATTAAATAAATATGGTAATAATGTATTTTTTCCAATATCAAAATTTTTTTGACCTCCTCCATCTATTAATATTTTCTGATGTTTTGGTGTTTCTATAAGACAACAATCTCCCTGCCCAACATCTACAAAATAGATTTTTAAATCTCCCGGAATTTTTTTAATTATAATTGAACTAATTAATACAATAATGAATACTCTTATTATTATTTTTCTCTTTGAATAAACATATTTTGAAATCTTTAAAATTATTTTTTGATTAAAACTATATTTTTGAATCTTTTTTATTTTATGTCTGTAATAAATAATATATATGATAAAATAGTAAATTATAATTTGCCATGTATCTGGAGTTATCACATTAAAATTTGTTATTGGAAATTTTGTTCCTATCTTTGAAATTAGTGATAATGCTGTTATTGGAATTTGTACTACTTTAGCAATTTCTGTTCCTATTTTTAATGATAAAAATGTAACTAATATTTGTATTATTCCTCCTATAACTAATGGTCCTATAATAATTCCTACAAGTATATTGGTTAATATAAATGATAAACTTATAAAATTGTATTTAGTAATTATTATTGGCATAGTCATAAATTGTGCTGATATTGCTACAGCAATTTCTTCTATAAATGAATTATGTTTTATACAAAAATTTGTATATTTTTCTTTTAAGCATGGTGATTTTATTTTTACATTCATTATGAAATCTTCTACTATTGGTCTAAAAAATACAACCCCTATTGTTCCTGCATATGTAAATTGAAAGCTTGTACTAAATAAATTATATGGATTCATAAATAATATTATAATAGCTGATATTGAAATGTTATTTAATGTATCACTTTTTCTATATACTAGAAATGCTGTACACATTAATGTTGCCATTATTACAGATCTTATAACTGAAATGCTAAATCCCGTTATCGCCATATATATAAATAAAATTAGTATTTCTATAATTCTGCTTTTTCTTTGCCCAAATATGCCTTGAGTACTTCTTTCTGATAGATAAATAATATATGACACATGTAATCCAGATACAGCTAACACATGTGATATACTGCTTTGTGAAAAATCTTCTCTTGTCTCTTCATCTATTTCACTTGTATCACCTAATAATACTCCTAATACTATTGGCATTGAATTTGAATTATATGTTTTTTCTAAATTATTTTTTATTTTCAAATGTAGTTTATTGGTATAATATAATATTCCTTTATGAATATCTATTTTCTTTACCTGTTCTGCTCTTATAGTTCCATATATTTTTAATGTTTTTAAATATTCTTTGTAATTAAAACCTTTATAATTTCTTGCCTCTGATGGTTCAGAAAAATTTCCTTGTATTTCTAAGATTTCTCCATATTCTAAATTTTTCTTTGTTGTCATATATAAATATGTATTTTTGTACTTTGATGATAAAACTTTAATTTTATATCTATTATAATATTGTTTTTCTTTTTTATTGTCTATTATTTCTACTTGTATTTTTAACTCTTCTCCATCATGATATAAATTTTGATATTTTTTGGTTTGAAATTTGATTATAATATTAGAAATTAATGATGAAATAATTATTAATAATAAAACATTAAATTTTATTAATATCTTGATATAATGAAAAAATTTTTTCTTTTTAAATTTTGAAATATTGGATATATAATATAAAATTAATAAAAATATATAAAAAAAGACTATACTTATTTTTAAGTATAGTCCCCATAATATACCTATTATATAACCAATTAATATAATAAAAATTGGTCTATTCAATTAAATTACTCTCCTTGCCCCAACATATCTTTGTGAATAATAGCTTGATGATAATGCTGTTATTACAACCCCTTCTTTTTTATTTGCCGCATGTATAAAGTTACCACTTCCTATGTAAATTCCAACATGCCCTATTGCTGTCTTTCCTTGATTCTTGAAAATTACTATATCTCCAGGTTGTAAATTTGATTTACTTACTGCTGTACCATTTTTTATTTGATCTTTTGATGATCTATTTAATGATACTCCAAAATTTCTAAATACATATGTTGTAAATCCTGAACAGTCAAATCCTGTTGATGGTGATGAACCTCCTGCTACATATTTATATCCTAAATATTTTTTTGCAAATTCTACAACATCATTTCCTTCAGAACTTGCACTTGCTGTGCTTTCTTCTTCCTGTTCTTCTTCCGTTTCAACTTGATTTTCTTCTACTGCTTCTTGATTAGCAACTGTATTTTCTTCTGAAGAAGCAGTTGTTCTGTCATATCCACCTCTGGCTGTTGTTTCTGGTAATTTTGTATCTGATACATATTTTTGTGATACATATCCAATTTGATCATTATAATCAATTCTATACCATCCGTCTATTTCTCCAGTTATTTTTACTTTTGAATTAAAACTTAAACTATGTATTGCTTCACTTGATGTTGTTGGTTCTTTTCTTATATTTAAGCCATCTGCTTTTACATATCCTGTTTTACTTATTTCTGTTACTTCTTCTGTTTTATTTTCTTGTTGATTTTGATTGCTTTCTTCTTCGTTAGAAGAATTTGTTTGTTCTTGATTGTTGTTTCCTTCAGTATTTAAATTTTCTTCTTTTTTGGCTTCTTCTTGATTATTATCTTGTTTAACTGATGTTTTTATTGTATTAATTCTTATCCAACCACTTTTTCCTTCATTTTCTATTTTGCACCAATCATTTAGAATATCTGTTACTCTAATATTTCCACTTGGTATTGTTTCTTTTTCTATTGCAAAAATCAATGGTAATGTTTTTACTTTAACTTCCTTCGTTAAATTATATTGTTTGTCTTTTTCTATGTTTTCTATATTTTGTGTTTGTTCTACTTGTTCATCATTTTCTGTTGCTTCTACTTTTGTTGTTATCATTGTTACAAATGTTATCATTAGTATTGTTATTATTAATTGTTTGGTTTTCATTTTTTACCTCGTTTTTATAAATTTAACAGGTTTTATTATAACATATTTATTTACTGTTGTCAAATTTTAGAACTCTTTACGGATTAGCTACTTTCCAGATTATATAAAAAATTAAAAGACTCACATTTTATTTGTGAGTCTATTTTTTTATTCTCCTATTGGAATATATTTCTTTTCTTCGACTTTTTTCTCTACTTCTTTAGGGAATTCTATTGTTAAGATTCCGTTCTTGAAGTTTGCTTTTATATCTTCTTCTTTTAAGTTGTCTCCAACATAATAGCTTCTTGAACACATTCCAGTAAATCTTTCTCTCTTTAAATATTTAGCATGTTTATCTTCTTTTTCTTCATTTTTTTCCGCAGATACTGTTAAATATCCATCTTGTAATTCTATCTTGATGTCTTCTTTGTCATATCCTGGAACATCAATTTCTAACATATATTTTCCATCTTTTTCTTTTAAGTCTGTTTTCATTATTTTATTTTCTTTTTCTCCAAAGAATGGGTCAGCGAAAACCTCATCAAAAATATCTAATCCATTTCCATTTCTTCTAGCTGGTATCATCATCATAATTCATTACCTCCTTATAATTTTATGTGTTGACACCTTTTTCGGTACACATATAAATATTATTAACTGTTTGGTTAATTTCTATTTACATTATCTATTATACCTCTTATTTTAGCAAAGTCAATAGTAGAGTGCTAATTTTCACAAAATTTTCACATTTCTTCTGTATCTATTCATTTTAGTTGACTACAAGTTTCTATTCAAATAATTTCATAATATCTTCTTTCGAAAGTTTGCTAATAAATGATGTTTTTGTATCAAGCATATTATCAATTAGCTGTGATTTCTTTTGTTGTAATTCATAAATTTTTTCTTCTATAGAGTTTTTGGTAATTAATTTATATACTTGAACATTATTTTTTTGTCCTATTCTATATGCTCTGTCTGTTGCCTGATTTTCTGCAGATGCATTCCACCATGGATCATAATGTATAACCATATCTGCTCCTGTTAAGTTTAGTCCAGTTCCACCTGCTTTTAATGAAATTAAAAATACTTTTATATCTTTATTTTCATTAAATTCATCTACCATCTTAATTCTTTCATCAACTTTTGTTGCACCTGTTAATTTAAAATATTTTATATTATTTTTTTCAAACTCTTTTTCAATTAAATCGAACATTGATGTATAACCAGAGAATAGTAAAATTTTATGTCCAGATTCTACTGCATCATTTATTATTTCCATACACTGATCTAATTTACTACTTCCATCTTTATAATCTTTTATAAATAAACTTGGATGACAACATATTTGTCTTAATCTTGTAAGCGCTGCTAATACTTGGATATGACTTCTTTCAATTCCATTCATTTGAATTGTTTCTGCAACTTCTTGCTTTGCTTGCGCTAAATATGTTAAATATATTTTTTCTTGTTCATCTTTCATTTGATTATTTAACACTGTTATTGTTTTCTCTGGAAGCTCTGTTAATACTTGTTTTTTGGTTCTTCTTAATACAAATGGCTCTATTAACATTTTTAATTTTTTCATTGCTCTTGCATCATTTTCTCTTACTATTGGAGTTTCATATTCTGTCTTAAACTTTTTATATGAAAATAAATAGCCTGGCATTATAAAATCAAATATTGACCATAATTCTGCTAACGAGTTTTCAATTGGAGTTCCTGTTAGAGCATATTTAGTATCTGCCATAATCTCTTTTACTGCTTTAGCATTTTGAGTATTACTATTTTTTAAATATTGTGCTTCATCTGTTATTGCAAATCTAAATTGATATTTTCTTTCTTTATATACATCTATATCTCTTTTTAATAAATCATATGATGTTATTATAATATCGTAATTATCAATTTTTTGAATCAATTCTCTTCTTTCTTCTGCATTTCCTCTAATTACTAAGGTTTGTAATCCATTTGTGAATTTTTGAGCTTCATTTTGCCAGTTTAGTGTTAATGAACTTGGACATATAACAATTGATGTTCTTCTTTGGCTTTCTTGTTCTACATATCCTGCCACAATAGAAAGCATTTGTACTGTTTTTCCTAATCCCATATCATCTGCAAGTATTCCCCCAAATTTATAATTATCTAACGTTTTTAACCACTTATATCCTGTCTTTTGATAATATCTTAATGTATTTTCTACGACTGCTGGAATTTGAATATCTGCATCTCCATTTTCTTTATCTAGTTCATTTACTATTTTCTTATATTCACCATTTCTTACTATTTGTGTATCTGTTACTGTTTTTAATAATTGGTTTAAATATAATGTTCTGTTTACAGGAATTTTTATTTCACCATTTTCAAGTTGTTTATAATTTATATCCATTCCAGACATCATTTTGTCTATAAATTCCAAGTCTTGATTTTCTTCAAGATTTATAAAACTTCCATCTTTTAGTTTATAATATTTTTTCTTTAATTTATATCTTTGCATTATTTCTTCAAGTTCTTTTGGATCTATATTTAATTTTTCTAAATCTATTATTAATAAATTGTTTTCAACTTTTATTCCTATACTTCCAATTTTAGGTTGTTTTATTTGTTTTGTCTTAAAATTATCTGTTACCATTAATTCAAACACTTGCATATATGTATCTATCTCATTTGATAAAAAATTATAAATTTTCTCTTCTTCTGGTAATATGAAGCATCCTTTAGCTTCATAAAACATAAATCCTGTTTTTCTTAACATGTTTACAGCCTTGTTTTCAGCAATCATATCTCTTGGATATTTTGAATCAATTTTGGGTTGTAATGGATTGAATTCTGTTTCTCCATAACAGAATTTTATTTCAGCCAAAATTCTATCATTTTCATCAAAGTCCAGAAACATTTTTACACCTAATTTTTTAGGTCTATATTTTTCAATGTCTTGTTCTTCAATTTCTTGGTATTCTATGTTATTTTTTAGTCTTGGAATAATTACCGAAAATAGTTCTGGTAATTGTTCTTTTCCAAATGATATTTCTGTTAAATAATTTTCTTTAAATATACATAACAGCTTCATCACTGAGTTCTCATAATTTTTACTACATTTATATAATGTTCGTTTTAATAATACATATTTATTGTTTTTTCCTTCAAATACACTAAAATCTCTTGTTAAATTTATATTATTATTTAATATTATTTTATATTCTTCATCACTTATTTTCTTTACTTGAAAATACAATTTTGGATCTTCTTCAATAATTTTTATTGTACTTTCTCCTGCATCTGATTTGAAATCAATTTCTTTATTTTTAAATAATTCAAATATCTCATCAAGTGTTGTTTGGCTTACAGATATACATGTTTCGTCTAATGCTTTTCCATAATATCTATAATTGGAATTTGAGTTTGAATTTACAAAATTTATTGTTTCTGCATGTTTTAAAATAAACTCCAAGATTGGCTGATCTTCTTCTGCAAATGCTTCTTTTGTATGTATAAATTCTAAATTATTTCCATATTTGAATTTTTCTGCTTTTTGCATTCTCTCAAAAAATTCAACTAAATTTTTTATTTTATACATTCTTTTATCACCAATTTTAAAATCCATTTTTAACAATGAATAATATTTGTCATATATTAATCTTGGTTCTATTTTGATTTTTCCATTTGATTCTTCTGCCTTTTTTTCTTCTGCTTCATGCATTTCTTCTTCATATAATTCATTTACAATTTGTGTAAAGCTTCTATATTTTGCATTTGCTCTGATCTTTTTATTTATGTCTAATGTTGATTTATCTTTTAATAACATATTTTCATATTTTTGATTTTCATCAAATTCCATTATTGTTGCTATTATATGTTTACATGCGGCATATCTTTGTCTATAATCTTGACATTCACATGTTATGTCACTTATTTCTCCACTTTCTACTGTTACATTTGTTCTATATATTTCTTGACCTGTTACTTTTCCTGTTATCTCAAAATTATCTTTGTTTGTATAATTTATTTTTGCTATTTCTACTTTTCCTGTTTTTGCATATAGTCTTGCTTTTTGTACTCTTATATCTCCTGCATTTTCATATAACTCTTCTTTTATTTTCTCATTTACTAGCATGATTATAGTATTTCCTTTCAAATGGTATCTTTTCTTTTTCCATGATGTTATATTATATCTCTTTTTTCCTTATTTGACAAGGGAGTTATTGCTTTTTATTTTATATATATTAATTTTTTTAAATAAAAAGGATATTTTATAAAGTTTTTTTCTTTATAAAAATATCCTTTTACTTTTTATTTTATATCTTTATATTTTTTATTTAATATAATAAATGATACAACTACTATTCCTACAATTGCCATTGTTATATAAACTATTGTATTAGTTCCTGTTTTTGGTAATTCTGTTTTGGCTGTTGTACTGTCCGAATTATTTTTTACTGTTTCAGTTTTTGATGTTATTTCTGTTGTTGGAATTTTTGTGTCTTCTATTTTTGAATCATCTGAATCTATTTTTATTGTAATATCTTCTAATTGTTCATTATTTGTATTTTCTTCAACTGTAATATAAAATGATTTCGTTATATTTCCAAATGTAATATTTCCTTTTGCTGTTCCAACTTCTGTTGCAATAAGTTCGTTTTTATCTTCTGAAAGTTCTATTCCTGTTCCAACACAACTATATCCAGAATATTTTTGACTTGTTTCAAATTTTATTTTTTGACCTACTTTTAATGTATATACATAATCTGCATTTTCTTCTGTTACACCATTGTCCAAAACTGAATCCATATCTACCTTTAATTTCGAAAAATCTGCATTTGTATTAATTATTATTTTTTCTATTAATTTACAAGATGTATCTGTTTTCTCTTTCTTTTCTGTTATACTTTTATACGTATTACAATGATTTGAATCCTCATATGTATATGTATCATCTTTATAAATAGAATTAAAATATTCCATTGTTCTATTTGCAAAATCTTTAGTGTTAAGAACTTTTTCTTCCGAACTATCAGTCTTTATTTCTGTAACCCCTTCTGCATCTTTCATTATTATCCATTTATCACTTTTGGCATATTTCCCTTTATCCCCTTCAATTCTTGTAAGTGTATAATACCAAGCTGCAGATTTATATTCAGCCCCTAAAATATTGGCTACTGCATAATATCCCATGGCAAGACCATCTTCAATATTTCCATCACTAGCATCACCTGTACTATCTCCAAAAAGTTTAGTATATTCTTCCCAACTCATTCCTTGTTTTACTTCTGCTTCAATAGAAAATGTTACTTTATCTTCTTCTATTTCATATTCAATTTCATATTTATCATTATTTTTAATTACCTCTATTACATTATCTCCAGTAACAATCTTTTCTATTTCTGAATCATTATCTTTTAATTCCTGAAATTTTTCATTTAATTGCTCTTTTGTAATTTTACTATTATTTGTAGCCTCTGTTGCTTCTGTTACTGCAAAACAACTAGTTGCCAAACTACTAATTAATACAATTATTAATGCTATTATACATATCTTTTTTATCTTCATTTTTCTTTCCCCTTTCATTTGTATAAATAAATTATAACAATAATATATTTTTTTGTAAACCTTTTACTCAAAAAAAGATGAATATTTACATATCCATCCTTCTTCTATTACTCTACACTTTTCAAGCTTTCAATCATGTCTATCTTTTTCAAGATAAAATGTATAATTTTATTTACTATAAATGAGAAACTTGCAGTTATTAGAGCTGACCATATATAACTTGATGCTAAAATATTTCTTGTAAATCTCAACCTATCTATTTCTATACTTGAAATAATTGCAGATGTTAAAAATGTTCCCAAAACTAATCCAAGCGCAATTCCTATGATTGTAAATATAACATTTTCTTTATTTATATAATTATCCACTTCTTTATCATAAAATCCTAAAACTTTAAGTGTAGCAATTTCTCTTTGTCTTTCTCCAATATTTATATTTGCTAAATTATATAATACAACAAAATCCAGCATTGCAGAAGTAACAATTAATACAACTACAACATAATTCATTGTATTTAACATATCACTAATTGCTTTTACAAAAGTTGACATTACAGATACTGAAGCTACTCCCTCAAAATTCAAAATATCCTCAAATATTTTACTTTGAGTATCTTTATCATCTGTTTTCAAATTAACCCAAATCATATTTGTTTTATATTTTCCAACTTTTGATTCATATAATTCTTTTGAAATAATAATATAATGATCAACATAGTTTTTAGTTATTCCTACAACCTTAAATTTATATTCTATATCATCACTACTTTTTACTGTTATTTCATCATCTTTTTTTATTCCAAATTCATCTGCTAATTTATCTGTAATAATAACTCCCTCATTAGAAATCTCTAAGTTTTCTCCTGTTTTTGCATCTTTTAAATTACAAACTTCATTAAATTTTTCTAATGTATTTGGAACAAATACTGTTACACTATAATTTAATTTATCATTACTTACTGTTACTGAACTTGCATATAATTCTTTTGAAATTTCAACATTATCATTATTTTGTAAATATTCATTAATTTGCTCTAATCCATCTGTATTTGATAATGTTATTGATGTATCATATTTAAATACTTCTCCAAATTGTAAATTTGGTATATCTATAACAGAATCTCTTATTCCAAATCCAGCTAACATAAGTCCTGTGCAACCTGCAATTCCTATTATTGTTATTAATGCTCTCTTTTTATATCTAAATATATTCCTTATTGTTACTTTTTGTGAAAAATTAAATCTTTTCCATAAAAAAGTAATTCTTTCCATAAAAATTCTTTTTCCATTTTTTGGTGCTTTAGGTCTCATTAATACAGATGGCATTTCTTTTAATTCTCTATATGCTACTATTAATGTCGCACCACCTATACATATAAATGCAATTAATATTCCCATTAATCCAATTGACAATCTATATGTCATATAAAAATGTGGCATTGTATATACCATTGAATATAATGTCCATACAATTTTAGGTAATATATAGAAGCATAGTGTCATTCCTAAAAATCCACCTATTATACATGCTAAAAATGCATATAAAATATATTTTGAAATTATTTGTAAATTTGTATATCCTAATGCCTTTAGTGTTCCTATTTCTATTCTTTCTTCTTCTATCATTCTTGTCATAGATGTCAAACTTATTAGTATTGCTACTAAATAGAATATTACTGGAAATATTTTTGAAATGTTTTTCATTGTCTTTATTGCATCAAATATATTTGAATATCCTGTATTATCTGTTCTATCTTGTATGTACCATTTGGCCTTTTCTATTTTGGTAATATCTGCTCTTGCATCATCTATTTTGCTTTGTGCATCTGCTAATTTTTCTTCTGCTTCTGCTTTTTTGTCATTATATTCTTGTTCATTTTCTTCAAGTTCTTTTCTAGCATCTTTAATCTTTTTTCTTCCATCTTCAATTTCTTTTCTTCCATTTGCTATTTGATTATTTGCTGTATTTTTTTGTGTTTTAATTTCTTCTTTTTGTTTTTGAATTTGTTCCTTTTGAGCAGTTATTTCAGGTGTTTCCATTCCTATTTGTGCGATCATTGCATTTATTTGATTTTCATATTGCTCTATTTGTTGTTCTGCTGTTTCAAACTGTTTAGCTACATCTTTTTCTTTCTGATTTAATTCTTTTTCTGATTTGTTTAACTTATTTTCTGAATTATCTAATTCATTTTTTGCATCATTTATCTTTTGCTCAGCATCTGATAATTCTTGATCTGCTTCTGCTTTTTTATCATCATATTCTTTTTGTGCATCATCAATTTTTTTATTTGCATCATTTACTAATGAATTATATCTAGCTTCTTGTCTTTCTTCTTTTATCATTTCTATTTTTTGAATAACTGGATTTACAACTGCTAAATATTCATCACTATTTGTTACAAGTTCTTTTGCACCTTTTACTTGTACTGCAATTTCCGTATAATAATCTAAATCTATTACATCTTCTTTACAATATATGTATAATGATATATTTCCACTTCCAAGTGATGATGATCCTCTTTCACTTGATATGTATAATGGTGAATCTACTATTCCTACAATTTTTAGTTCTTTTTGTGTAAATATTGGATTATCATTTTCATCTAAGTCTTCATTTTCTATTTTAATTGTTTTTCCTATATTTTCTTCTGAACTTCCAAAATATGAATACTTTTCATCTAATAAACATTCATCTGAATTTTCTGGTAATCTCCCATAAATAACTTCTGGTTTATTTATATTTTCATTATATTCTATTACTTTACATATACTTTCTTTATCATTTAAATTTATAAATGTGTCTTTTGATTGTATTCCATAAGCATTTTCTACACCATCTATTTCTTTTATTGCATTTATATCTTCATCTGTTAATCCTAATGTTGATATAACATCAATGTCATACATATTACTTTTATCTACATATTTATCTAAGCTGTCTTGCATATCTGGACTACATGCTACAAGTCCTGAATAAAATCCCACTCCAAGAAATGCCATTATTAAAATTGAAAGAAAACGTCTTTTGGTTTTACTTATTTCTTTAAAACTATTTTTTATCAATGATTTTTTCATTTTTATTTCATTCCTTCCTAAAGGTACATTTCTAGTTGTAAAATAGTTGAATTTTTTACTTAGTCAAAATTTCAATTATTTTTTTCACCAGTTGCATTACCATTCTATTTCATCAATAGATATTGGATTGTCATTTATTTCAATTTTTTCTGCTGTTCCATTTTTGAAATGTATTACTTTATCTGCCATTGGTGCTATTGCTCCATTGTGTGTAATTATTGCAACTGTCATTTTTTCTTTTCTTGCCATTTCTTGTAATAGTTTTAAAATACTTTTTCCTGTCTTATAGTCTAATGCTCCTGTTGGCTCATCACATAATAATAGTTTGGGATTTTTTGCAATTGCTCTTGCTATTGCTACTCTTTGTTGCTCTCCTCCTGATAATTGTGCTGGAAAGTTATCTTTTCTATCTGATAATCCTACTTTTTCTAATATTTCATTTACATCTAAAGCATCTGAACATATCTGAGTTGCTAGTTCTACATTTTCCTTAGCTGTTAGGTTTTGTACTAAATTATAGAATTGAAATACAAATCCTATGTCATTTCTCCTATATTCAATTAGTTTTTTATCATTTAATTTTGTAATTTCTTTTCCATCAACTATTACTTCTCCTGATGTTGCTTTATCCATTCCTCCCAATATATTTAATGTTGTTGTTTTTCCTGCTCCTGATGGGCCTACTATTACTACAAGTTCTCCTTTTTCTATTTCAAAGTTTGTGTTATTTAATGCTTTTATTGTTACTTCTCCCATCTTGTATTCTTTGACAATATTTTTAAATTCTATATATGCCATATGCTTTTCTCCTTTTTTTATTTTTCATTTATATTTTATCATACTTTTATGAATTTTTCATGTATAATAAAAAAAATAATTATTATTATACAAAAAAACAGATAGAAACTCCAATGTAGTTTCTATCTGTTTGGCTCAAAGCTTAAAGCTGTTTGGTCACAACTTCAACCTTGATCACCTGTTCCCAGCCAGCATGCTGGAAGCAGTATTCCGCTTCCTCTTTGCCAGTGGCAGGGTTGACGATGGTCTTGCCAGTCGCCACGCGATTGGCCTTAGCTCGGATAACAGGTTTGCTGTTGTTCCGAGGGTTGGTCAGGTCGGCCAGGATAGCAGGCGGCAGAACAACTGCAAGAATATCGCAGTCTGCACCTGCATCCACAACATCACGCCAAGAGCTGACGGTCATGTCTGCGCTCTTCACCACGATGTCGTTGCCATAGATCCGTTTTAGATCTGCAACCTGCTCTGCGGACATAATGTGGCGGCTCAGCCAAAGAACCTTAGTCATGTTTTTTTCCTCCATACATGAATGAATATTACGTTCCACTTTTTACAGTGGATAAAGGACTTGTCCTTTACATAATTTATTATACTTGTATTTACTTATTTTGTCAATATAAGCTACAATTACAATTATTTATAAACATTATAAGTTTTACTTATAATTACATTTTTACCTCTACATTAAAAATTTTTCCAGAACCATCTAATAAAATTTTATTTTCAATTTCAATTCCATTTAATTCAACCATTTTTACACCTGTACACACTTTTGAAATATTTTTTACATTTATATTATAAATACTCTCTTTATATTTAAATTGTATGCTATATCCATCCCATTCTTTTTGAATACATGGATTTATACTCAAAACATTATGATATATTTTTAAACCTAATATATATTCAATTCCTGCAGTATAATACCATCCACTAGAACCTGTATACCAAGTCCAACCTCCTTGTCCAAGTAAATTTTGGTTTCCATATATATCTGCTGGCATTACATATGGTTCAACTTTATATCTATTTGCTTCCTTTTTAGTTCTTGAATGTTCTATTGGATTTATCATTTTATACCATTCAACAGCTTTATTTCCATCACCTAATATTGCTTCTGCTATAATTGACCATACAGCTGCATGAGTATATTGTCCACCATTTTCTCTAACACCTGGTATATATGATTTTATATATCCTGGTTCTAATTTACTTTTATCAAATGCCGGATCTAGCAATTTTATTAATCCATTTTCATTATCTACCAAATGATTTTCTAAACTCTTCATTGCACTTTCTTTTTTCTCTATATCTCCAGCACCAGATATAACACTCCAACTTTGTGCTATACTATCTATTTTACATTCTTCATTTTCCATACTTCCATATATATCACCATTATCTGCAAAAGCTCTTTTATACCATTTTCCATCCCATGCATTTTCATTCAAGTTTTCTTTTAGTTTTTCTGCAATATTTTCATACCAATTACTTGTCTCTATTTCTTCTTGTTTACATTGTTTTATTAACTTTGAAAATTCTTTTAAAATTATATACAAGAAAAATCCCAGCCATACACTCTCACCTTTTCCTTCTGTTCCTATATTACTAAAACCATCATTCCAATCTCCAATTCCTATTTTAGGCAATCCATTTTCACCAAAATTACATGCTCTTTTTATTGCTTTTTTGCAATGTTCATATATACTTTCTTCAATATTACTAGAAATATATTTATTATATTTTTCGTTTTCATTTTCTTTTAATTCTTCACCTTGCAGATATGTTGTCTTTTTATTTAATATTTCATAATCTCCTGTGAAATTTATATATTTAATAACTGCATATGGAAGCCATAATAAATCATCTGAAAATCTTGTTCTTATTCCTCTATCATTTTCATCATGCCACCAATGTTCTACATCTCCTTCTATGAATTGATGTCTACTATGCTTTAATATTTGATTATACAATATTTGCGAATCTATATATCTTGTTGAAAAAGCATCTTGGAGTTGATCTCTAAATCCATAAGCTCCACCAGATTGGTAAAATCCTGTTTTTCCTAGAATTCTACTTGATATTGTTTGATACATAGTCCATCCATTTAATATTATATTAAGTGATTCATATGGTGTATTTACTTTTACTTTTCCTAATAATTCATTCCATTTATTTTTTACATTTTGTAATTCTGTTTTACAATTTTGAAGATTTGAATATCTATATGCTACATCTGTTGCAATATCAACATTTTCTTCTGCTCCTAAAATTATTGAGACTTTTTTATTAGAAAAACTTTCAATTTCAACATTTAATTCTATTGCAATACATGTTTTTTTACCTAATGCATCATTATTATCTAACCTAATTGTTTTTAAACCATCAGGATTTTCTAATCCTCCGTCTCCTAAAAATTTTGTTTTATCTCCTGTATATGATTTTATTTTTTCGCTACTAGATATATAAACAACATTATTTAATTCATCTGAATTGTATATTTTCCTTGCTATAATCATATTATTATTTTCTTTATATTCTAAAGATATTTTTCCATCAGATTTTATCTCATCTTCACCTATTACTGGTTTTATATAATAAATAATTCTTATTTTTTTCTTTTTTGGAGCATTATTTGTTAATGTTAAAACATTTATTTTTGCAGATTCATTTATTGGTACATATACTTCTAATTCTTGCATTATATTATCACTACAATGAACAAATTTTGCATATCCAAATCCGAAAATCGTGTTATAATTTTTATCATCAGGTTTTACCATTGCTGTTGGTGTCCATGTCTTTCCATTTTCTTCATCTTGTAAATAAATTATTTCTGATGGAACATTTATTATGATACTATTATCCCAGCTCGATACTCTATTTAACCTACTATTTTTATACCAAGTATATCCTCCATTAGATTCTGTAACACATGTTCCAAACTTTTCATTTGCAATAATATGACTCCATGTTGTTGGTGTTTTTTGATTTTTATTAATTTTTATAATATACTCTTTTCCATCTTTTGAAAATGCTCCATATCCATTATAATACTTTAATTCATCAGTATTTGCTAATAAATCAATTTCATTTGAATCATCTTCAATGTTTTCAGAAATCATATTTTGTTCTACAATTTTATAATTATCAATTATTTCTGTTTCCTTGTCTTTAATAATATTTTCTAAGTTTCCTAGATGTGCATCAATAACAAAAATTGATATAAATTTTATCATTTCTAAATCTTGTTGATTCATTTCTGCTCTTGATAAAGTAAATATACCTCCAAATATATTTTTCAAATATGCTAATTGACTGTTTTGAATAGCATTTTCTATTTCATTTTTTAGATAATTTTCATAACTATATTTTTCTTCATCTATAATTACTAATTCTGTCTTTAAATTCTTAGTACGGAGATATTCATACATTTTTAAAACTTCTTTTATTACATATACATCATTCAAATATTTTATAGTTATTGTGATTATTGGCAAATCTCCTGAAATACCATATTTCCATAAATCACATTGATTATATTGGCAAGATTTATTTTTGATTTTTTTATGAAATGGTGTGTCAAATATTATATATGATGCTATTGTTTGATATATATCAATATTTCTACCTTTCATTTCTAAATATCTTAATTCTGCATCTGTTTTTGCTCTTACTATTTCAAATTCTTTTGTAACATTTTCTGTAATACTATATTTATTAATATTTTTTTCTGCCATTTCTTTTTCATATTCTACAGATATTAAAAAATCTATATATCCTTTTGATTCTGGTAATATTTTTATTGTATTTTTTAAAGCTACAATTCCTTCAGTTGTAAGTCCTATCTTCTTTGATAATGGGATTGAATTTCTTATTGCCTCTGGTATATCTAAATTATTTCTTCCTATAAATTTTTCTTTACTTATTTCATATTCTGTTTCACCAATTTTTTCTATATCTGTTTGTAATTTTGCAATTAAATATAAATTTTGTTCATTTTTTCCTCTTTTTCTTCTTTTGACAACCATTGTATCATTCACATCATCATATTCATATTCTAAAAATAAATTATTAAAAGCTTGATGTGCATAATCTTGTTCTTTTCTTGAAAGTACTGGCTCAAAATAACATACAACCTCTAATATTTTTTCTTCTTGTGATAAGTTTTCTAATTCAACTCTTCTTATTTCAACAGGCTCATTTGCATCTGTTATAATTGACAATCTACTTTTTAATTGATTTTTTTCTTTTTCAAATTGACTTTTATCTGGTGCAAAATTTATAACATATTTATTACAATTTTTGTTTCCTGTCATATATTCTATTTCATTATTTTTTACATCTTTAACACATATAAAAATTCCTTGTGGATAATCTGCTGTTCTTTTATATCTATTTATATAATTATCTCCAAATTTACTTACCCCTTCTCCATTTTGATTTATTGCAATTGTATATTTTTCATTTCCTATTAAATTTCCTCTTATAATTCTATTATCAATTTTGTTATATTGTCTAACACTATAGTTTTCATAATCTTTATATTTAATTTTTTCTGGCTTTTGTTTATTTTCCTTTGTTATTATAAATGTTTCAGGCATTCTTTCTTGTAATAATATATTTACTGCCTCTATCTCTGCATTTTGTGAAAATCTTTTCTGGAATATCTGATTATTGAAGTAATTATTTAATGAAAGTAGTATTAATGCTTGATGATGTGCCATATATGTTTTTACTGGTTCAGATTTTTTTCCTTTTTCTAATCTTTCAGGTGTATAATCTATTGATTCATAAAAGCCATATTTTCCTTTCATTCCTTCTTTTTCTAATATTTTTAAATTTTGAACAACTTCATTTGGAACATCTGAAATTGCTAATATAGTTCCATAACTTGAAATTACAATATCATCTTCTAATCCTCTTTTTAGCCCTAACCATGGAATTCCAAATGCTTTATATTGATAATTTCCTTGCAAATCTTTTAAATTAAATGCCGCTTCAGACATTCCCCATGGTATTCCTACTTTTTGACTATATTCTAGTTGATTCATTATTGCAAATTTACTAGATTCATCTAATAAACTTCCCTTATATCTTTTCATATTTATATTTGGCATTAAATATTCAAATGCTGTTCCAGACCAAGATACCAATCCCTTGTATTTCTTTAATACTGTTAATGTTCTACTTAAATTTCCCCAATGTTTTGGCGAAATATCTTTTTTGGCAATTGCTACAAAACTTGCTTGTCTTGCTTCAGATGCTAATAAATCATAATATGAATCTGTTAATTTATTTTCTTCTACATTAAATCCTATTGAAAACACTCTTTGTTCATTATTATATAATACCTTGAAATTTGTTTGCTCAATAATATAATTTATCTTTTCAATCATATTACTTATTTTTTCTTTATCAAATTCAATATTTTCTTCTAAAAATGATTTTGTAGTATATAAATACCCTATTAGATTTCCACTATCAACTGTTGATACATATTTAGGATATAATGGCTTTTTTGTTTTTACATTATACCAATTGAATAAATGTCCATTCCATTTCGGTAATTCATACACTGTATTTATTATTTTTTCCAATAAATTTATAATATCCTCATTTTTTTCAAATCCCATATCATAACTTGCAATTACTGCTAACAGAGATAATCCAATATTTGTTGAAGATGTTCTATTTACTACAATATTTCTTCTATCTTCTTGATAATTATCTGGCATTAAATAATTATTTTCTTCTGTTATATAATCTTTAAAAAATTGCCATGTTTTTTGAGCAATATCTTTTAAATATTTCTTATCATCTTCACTTATTTCAATTTGTTTTTCTTCATTTATTTCACTAATTTTACACATTATATATGGTGTAATTATCCACAATAATCCAAGAATTAATGTAAATAAATTAAAATACAAACATGATACATATATTGTGATTATTCCAAAAATTACATTTACAAACATTGTGTCATAATATGTTTTTAAATCTGTTCTTGTTTGCTTTTCTGCTTCTTCAGATGTAGTCCATTCTAACATGTTTTTATGTGAAATCATTAATCTATATAATGTTTTGAATATTGCTTTACTTGAGACATATGCTTTATATGGTAAACAGCCTAATGTTATAATTGCTCTATAAATAGTTCCTTTTATTCCATCTATTTGAGGATTAAATGTTTTTTGCTTTTTTTCTCCTTCTCTAATAGAAAAAATTTTTGAAAAAAATTCTAATATAAATGGATAAATTATAATTCCTAAACTTATTAATGAAAGTGTTTTATTCTTATTTAAAAATAGTAAATTCCATATTAATAAAATTATTACTGAAATTTCAATTAGACTTCTTCTTAAATTATCTAAAATTTTAAATTTTGAAAGTGTATTTAATTTACTTTTTAGCCATTTTTTTATCTGCCAATCTCCTCTAATCCAACGTGAAAGTCTATTCATAAAGCTTAAATATTTTGCTGGATATCCATCTAAAAAAATTATATCTGATGCAAGTCCACATCTTAAATAACAACCTTCTAATAAATCATGACTTAAGACTGTATTTTCTGGTATCTCATTTGTTAAAACTTTTGAAAATATTTCTAAATCATAAATTCCTTTTCCTGTAAAAATTCCTTCATCAAAATTATCTTGATATACATCTGAAATTGCATTTGTATAATTGTCAATTCCACCTGCACCAGCAAATATTTTTGTAAATACATTTTTATTACTATCATTCAAATTTACGCCTACTCTTGGCTGTAAAAGTGCATGTCCTTTTTTCACAATATTTTTGTTTACATCTAATTCTGGTTTGTTTAAAATATGTGCCATTGCTCCTACTAATTCAAAAGCTGTATTAAGTGGTAATTCAGTATCTGCGTCTAATGTTATTATATATTTTATTTTTGGTAATATATCTTGATTTATTGTATTTATCTTAAATTTATTTTTACTGTGTTTTAATATATATTCATTAAATTGTATTAAAAGCCCTCTTTTTCTCTCCCATCCAAGATATTTTTCTTCTGAATTGTTAAATTCTCTTTCTCTATATAAAAAATGAAAAATTGGAAATTCAGTATCTTTATGATATTTGTCATTTAATAATTGTACTTGTAGTAAACCTTCATCTATTACTTCTTTATCAAATTTTTCTTCTTTTTTATCACTTTCAGAACAATCTCCTAATAATGCAAAATATATATTTTTTGATTTATTGGCCAAATAAAACACTTCTAATTTTCTAAATAGTTCTCTTACTCTTTCTTTTGATTTTATAATAGTTGGTATTACAACAAATGTGCTATTTTCACTATCTATTCCTTCAAAAAAATCCATTTTAGGTATAATTTTATTTTTTACATATTTACTTAAAATTCTATTTATTGTTTGAACAACAAATTCTGATACTGGTAATATCAAAAGTAATATTGTAATTATTGTTTTTATTAAATTATCTTTTACTACTGTTTTCGATAAAAATACTGAAATCGAAATTGTAAATATTATTATAGCTAAAATATATATCTGTGTTTTTACATTATAACTTAGCTTTTTTTCATTTATTCCTAATTCATAACATAATTCTTTTCTACCATCATCAATTAAATAATATCCGATATGTTTTTGTTTATCTTGTAAATTAGTTCTTCGACACAATTCTAGTATCTTTCTAGATATATATATTTCTGATATATTTGATTGTTTGGCTAATTCTTTAATATTGTTTCTATATAATTCTTTTGTTTTATATTCCATCTTATTATATATGTTAGTTGGATCTCGATTTAATATTTCTTCAACTCCATTTATTTTTTCAAATATTTCTAAGAAATTTATTCTTTGTATTTTTTTCATACTTATAATACAATTAGCCATAGATGTTTTACATATCGCAATATCAAAATGTTCTTTTTGAATTGCATCTTGTACTGTTATTCCTGCTTTTTCAGTTTCTTCTTCTAATATTTTTAAATATCCATATGCTTTTTTTCCATATTTTTTTAAACAATATGACATATATTCAATAAAAGAATAGTTTATATCTTGAAAATCTTGTTTTTCTAGTTTATTCATTGATATTGGCTTAAATTCTAATTTATTTCTATCCTTTTTTTCAACTAATCTTTCTATAATATTTTTAACTTTATATTTCTGGACTTGACTATTATAAATTTTTATACAAATATCTGTTATATTTTGAATAATTGCAATTTGTAAAAATATACCTATATTCCATATTTCGTCCATATTTAATGCTCTTTTATTTTGATATGATGTTAAATATTTTTCTAATGATTCACTTCTTATGATATTATCTGTATATGCTACAATTTCAGAGGCAAGTACATGTATTCTTGCAAATCCTGCATATTGCCCATTTTGTATTCCAACAAAATTAACATATTTTTTTATTGTTAGTTCTTTTTCAATTTGTTGTATAACTTCTTCTATAATATAGA
>ULOC01050799.1_pt1 | contig 21661 bp, 17 predicted proteins | sample 1952181 | NCBI WGS metagenome assembly ULOC01 (sample SAMEA4835592, study PRJEB28245) | human gut metagenome | biome: gut microbiome; material: fecal sample | place: Denmark | collected 2008
CTCCACGATCGGGCTCAACCGGTGAATCTCATCGATAAAAAGCACGTCGTTCTTCTCCAGCGAGGTCAATACCCCGGCCAGATCTCCCGGCTTATCCAGCACCGGCCCCGACGTGACCTTGAAACCAACCCCCAACTCGTTCGCTATAATATTCGACAACGTCGTCTTTCCCAACCCGGGAGGTCCATGCAAAAGCACATGATCCAGCGCCTCCTTACGCATGCGGGCAGCCATGACGAACACCTTCAGGTTCTCCACCACCTTCGCCTGCCCGCTGAAGTCACGGAGCGAAAGCGGCCGAAGCACGTTCTCGTACTCTCGTTCGTTTTCCGGCATCCGGGCATCCCTTATATCAAAATCATCTTCCATATTCACGTTCATTGACTTGCAAAGATAATGTTAAACAACACATTCACGAAAATAGATGTATAAAATATTTTTCTAACAGTGAGAAAAGCATATGTTTGCTAAAGGGACACCTTTAAAAACATACTACCATGAAACTTATACTCACAATCTCTGCGATGATCCTGTTCCTGATAACGGGATGCGAAAGTGGTAAGCAACCGGCTAACGACTTTTTAACCGTGGATATCACGGCAAATTATCCGAAGAAGGAACTGATTCTTCAAGACTTTTTGGATGTGGAATACATCCCATTAGAAACGAATGAGGAATTCATAACCTCAGCCAGCATGCAAGCCATCGGCAAAAATCTCATAATCCTTAGAAACAAGAACGGACAAGACGGAGATATATTTATCTTCGACCGGACCGGAAAAGGCCAGAGAAAAATCAACCGCAGCGGCCAAGGTAGCCAAGAATACACGAATATCGGGTCTATTGCCCTCGATGAGGAGAAAGGTGAGCTGTTTATCAACAACTACTATTCGAGCCAGTTTATCGTATACGACCTGTCCGGAAACTTTAAGCGAACTTTAAAGTACGATAAAGATTTTAATTTCAATAGCGGGAAGATATACAATTTCGATCAAGACAACTTAATCTGCTACGATGAGATTGGCAATTATAAAAATCTGAGAAAAAGCGCATTTTGGCTCCTGTCCAAACAAGACGGGAGCATTGTCAAGGAAATCGAACTCCCTTATGAGCATAAGATATCACCGTTTTTATCAAAAGGAATTTGGTCCGCAGGACCTCGTAATACCGAATTAATTTCCCAAAATGGAAGTTGGGTCTTAATAGAGCCATCTACAGATACGATTTATAGTTATTCCCAAGATCACTCTATCAAACCCTTTATCGTAAGGACTCCACCTATCCGCTCTATGGCCCCGGAAGTATTTCTTTATCCAAGTATTCTTACCGACCGGTATTATTTCATGCAAACAACAAAGAAACAATGGGATTTTGAGAAAGAAACCGGATTCCCCAGAACCGACTTGGTATATGATAAACAAGAGGACGCTATCTTTGAGTGTGTCGTATATAATAACGATTTCGTAGATCAGACACCCGTTGATATGTGGTACGAACACGGAATACTAAAGATCATCAATAACGATGGGATCGCTTTCATAAAGAAACTAGAAGCCAATGAGTTGGTGGAAGCCTACGGGAAAGGTAAGCTGAAAGGCCGCTTGAATGAGATCGCAGCGGGATTGAATGAGGAATCCAACCCCGTGATTATGGTGGCTAAGTATAAGGAATAAAAACTTCTTACTTATTGTCTGTTTTTCCAGACTTGTTTTTTATTCGTACATGTTTTTCGGAAAACACGTACGTGAATTCCCAAAAACACGTACGTGAATCCGTGAAAACATGTACGTGTTTTTACGGAAATTCGACAAGCATATTTATCCATCTTACTGTCAGCAAGTTATAAATCTACTTCATAGTAAGATATTATTGTTGAAAATTTACTTCTAAAGATACGGTTCCTCTCCTATATTTTATGTAACTTTGCTTATAAGTCGCATAAAATATAGGACGATATGAACCAGACAATTTATCCCATCGGCATACAGAACTTCGAGAGCCTTCGCAAAGATGGTTATCTCTATATTGATAAGACCGCCCTAATCTACCAATTAGTAACAACCGGACGATATTATTTCCTCAGCCGCCCCCGACGCTTCGGGAAAAGCTTGCTGCTGTCCACGCTGGAGGCCTATTTCCAAGGAAAGAAGGAGCTGTTCGAGGGACTGGCAATGGAGAAATTGGAAAAAGACTGGATAAGATACCCCATCTTACATTTGGATTTAAATGCGGAGAGATATTCTGACCCTGGGGCATTAGAGAGTATATTACGACGTTATCTGAACCTTTGGGAAGACCTGTGGGGGAAAGACGAGAGAGAGATAACACCATCCGATCGTTTCACCGGCGTGATACGCCGTGCCTATGAGAGAACAGGACGGAGAGTGGTCATACTGGTAGACGAGTATGACAAGCCTTTGCTACAGGCGATCGGGAATCTGGAGTTACAGGAGGCCTACCGCTCTATACTGAAAGCGTTTTACGGCGTTCTGAAGAGCATGGACGGATATATCCGCCTAGCGTTCCTGACCGGCGTGACCAAGTTCGGCAAGGTAAGCGTATTCAGCGACCTCAACAACCTCATGGACCTGTCGATGGATAATCGGTACGTCGAGATATGCGGCATCACAGAAAAAGAGATACATGCCTATCTGGATGACGAAGTGAAGGAACTGGCTGATACCCAAATGACGACCTACGAGGAAACCTGCCTAAAACTCAAGCAACGCTATGACGGATACCATTTCACCGCCAAGTCCGAGGGTATATACAATCCATTCAGCCTATTGAATACCTTCGCTAAGATGGAATTCGGTGACTACTGGTTCGAGACCGGAACACCCTCCTACCTCGTGGAGCTGCTCAAGCACACCCATTACGACCTCTACGAGATGGCCAACACGGAGACCGACGCCGATGTGCTGAACAGCATCGACTCCGCCTCGAACAATCCCATACCCGTCATCTACCAAAGCGGGTATCTGACCATCAAGGGCTATGATCCTGAGTTTGGCATTTATCGACTGGGTTTCCCGAACAAGGAGGTGGAAGAAGGTTTCGTCAAATACCTACTTCCTTTCTATACGAGCATACAAGCCTCTAAGACCCCCTTCGAGATCGGACAGTTCGTTCGGGAGATACGGTCTGGCAATTACGACGCCTTCTTCCACCGCCTCCAAAGCTTCTTCGCCGACACACCCTACGAGGTGATCGCCGGGCAAAAGCCGGAGCGAGACACGGAGCTGCATTACCGGAACGTCCTCTTCATCGTCTTCAAGCTGGTCGGCCTGTACACGCAAGTGGAGTACCATACCTCGAACGGGCGTATAGACCTCGTATTGCAAACCGATCGCTATGTATATATCATGGAGTTCAAGCTCAACGGAACCGCCGAGGAGGCCCTGCGGCAGATCGAGGAGAAAGGCTACGCCCTACCTTTCGCCGGAGACAATCGGGAGGTCTTCAAGATCGGCGTGAACTTCTCCTCTGAAACCCGCAATATTGAGAAGTGGCTGGTAAGGTAAAAAGCCTGCTTTTATCCATATATACTTACTTTGCCGATGAAGTATATATCCTATGCCCGGAGAAGATATACTTCAAGTGGCATCTAAGTATATCTTCTCCCCAAAAAGGCTTCTCAAGTGAATAACTAATCATTTCCCAACTCGTAAGCTTACGGCTACCCCTACTCGTAAGTTATTCATTTGACAAGCCATAAACAGACAGTTTGCATCTAGCATAACAACCTGTTATTCAATGCATTTACAACAGAAATAAAAACCGTTCAAAAAAGTCGGACTTTCCAGCCGGAATATCCTCGCCTTTTTGTATTATCTTTATCGCCAACAAATAATACGCAGATGAAGAAAAACATTGTTTTCCTGTTAATTCTAATACTTATTATATGGATCTCTTGCGACGGAATGGGCCATCAAACCATAGACTTCCGAAAAATAGAGAACCTTATGCCCCAACATCCGGATAGCGCCTTAATGCTCCTTGAACAAATAGAGAACAAAGAAAACCTATCCCGAAAAGATAAGGCACATTATTATTTGCTGTTAACAGAAGCACAAGACAAGACTTTTGTTAAGCATGAAACCGACTCGCTGATCACGATCGCAACGGATTATTATGAGGAAACAGACGATCTGGAACGAAAAGCGAAAGCTTGGTATTACAAAGGACTGATAAATAATGACCTCGATCAACCAATGAAAGCACAAGAATGTTTTTTAAAGGCTTTGCGAGATGAAAAGCAAGTGAAAGACTATGCATTGCTAGGACGAATCAATAATCAGATAGGGATGCTCTACACTTATCAACATGTATATGAAAGAGCAATTCCTTATTTGAAACAAGCCAATAATTGTTTCGAAATGATTCGTGATACGATAGGACAGGCCTACGTGTTAAGAGACCTAGGAAGAGCATATACCGTAACTCAACAACTCATCGATGCAATAGAGGTTTACCGTGAGGCATTACCTTATGCCCCTGCTATGGGTAACGGAACTATTCCCAATGAATTAGCCAATATTTATTTAGAAAAGGGAGAGTATGAGGTCGCCGCAAAATATATAGATCAGGCCTTACGGCTTTTTCGAACAGAGGAGTCACGTTTTCCGACCCATTTGGTGCTAGGCAAATACTATTTAGAGACAGCGCAAATCGATTCCTCGGAATATTATCTGCAAAAGGCATTAAGCAGCCCTTCTTTACAAACTCATGCGGGAGCATTGAAATATCTGTCATATGTAAAAGAAAAACAATCCGCATGGATAGAGAGTATCACTTTAAATAAAAGATATGAAGCGTGCAGAGACTCTATCGATAGAATCGTGGAAACAGAGTCAATCCGGAGAATGGATTATTTTTACAACTATCAGAAAATTCAAGAAGCACTATACCAGTCTCAAATAAAAGTAATGAAAAAAGATAAGGAACGCTATCTGTATGCTTTGATTATCTGTGCATGTGTTTTTATAAGCTTAGGGATTTATTCTTATTGGCGAAGAAGAGAGAAAGAAATAAAAAACCAAAAAGAGATATTGGAGCAGACTATCGAGAAACAACGTCAAAACAATCTCCGGATAAAAGAAGAAAACAGACAACAGATTGAGAAATTGCAAGAACAACTAATAGCCATGGAAAAAGAGCGACAAGAAGGATGGGAAGGTCAACAGCTCTTGCAAGAGAAGAGAGTACTGGAAATTCATAATGAGAGTATAGATGCTGATGAAAAGAGGCAATCTTTACGGATTGCTCAAATGGAAGACTCTGATATTTATAAAAAAATCCATACGGAAGACTGTGTAAAACTAACCGATGATGAATGGAGAGCATTAGAAAAACTATTAGATCAAACCTTCAATAACTTTACGGCACGATTAAAGAAGAGCTATCCGAAGATCTCCTATAAGGAAATACAGGTTTGTTACTTGACAAAGATAAAACTTAGCTCTACAAAGATGACAAAGATATTGCGATACAATAGCTCGCCACTCCGTTCTCGTCTCTATAAAAAAATCTTTAAGAAAACTGGAAGCGTTCAGGATTTTAATTCGTTTATCGCTGGTTTTTAACTCTATACAAATCAGAACAGGTTCAGAACAAAAATATGTTCTGAACTTTGTTCTGGATTTCTTGCCTTACCTTCATTAAACTTTTTAAATTGCAAAAAATTTAAACCATAAGATATCATGAATAAGCATTTGTTGACCTTATTAATTATCTGCTTAGGTATATTTTTACCTCAAGTAGTATTGGGAGATACCGTTCCAACCGAAGGAACATGGGGTAAAGAAAGATATCGTTCGATAATCCCCAATCCTCCAACGGTATCAATCGACGGAAATTTATTGAGCATACATTTTATAGATGCTCTGGATGATTTGACTGTCCAAGTTGTAAATGAGCAAGGAGCTATCCTATATAACGAAGTAGTCTCCGGCGAAGCAGGTGAATGTGTATCCATCTCTTTAGATCAGGCTGGCACAGGATGCTTTTATCTAGTGTTAGAACATCGCCTAGGGCAGCTTACGGGAGATTTCATCATACAAAATAATTAGGTATTATTCTTTATCATATGCAAGCTTCAGGATTAAACAGTATTATATAGTTGATCCATCACTATTGTGATAATCACTGTACAGTGCCCCCAATGATACGTTTTTCCTGGATGCTTGCATTGAATTATGTTATTAGGAACTCTAAGTGTAACCTTACAGAAATACTAAGTTTGTCATTAATCAAGAACTAATACATATTATGATAATCTACGACCCCAAAATAGCGATTCTCCTTATAGCCTTTAATCGATCAAATATAAAGCAAGTATTTGATCGTATCAAAGTAGTGAAACCAAGAAGACTATATATAGCAGTAGATGAATCAACTAATGACACACAGTGTAAAATATGTAAGGAAACAACGTCCATTGTTTCCCACATTGATTGGGAATGCCAAGTATTTAAACTATATCAGGAAAAAAATCAAGGATACGACAAACACTGTTTTCATTCGATTTCTTGGTTCTTCGAGCAAGAGCCCGAAGGAATCATACTAGAAGATGACTGTGTACCCTCTCTTTCATTCTTTGGTTTTTGTACGACATTACTAAAAAAATTCAGAAACGACGAACGCATCGGACATATATCCGGAAGTAATTATCAATTCGGTAAAAACAGGGGAGACGGAACTTACTATTATTCTAACCTAACCCACGTATCCGGATGGGCTGGTTGGAGACGAGTTTGGCAAGAGCACTGCCTTAACGAAAACAAGTACGATCTTTTTAACCAACTGGATTACTTATCAAATTTACCTTCTCACGCTCCATTCCAATATCGCTGGAACAGGCTCTTCAATATAGCAAATCACAGTAATGAACATTTTTGGGAGGTAAAATACGCATACACGAACCTTATCAATAATCGATTATCGATCATTCCAAACAAAAATTTAATAACAAAGATCGCATATTATGACAAAATGCCCCATGCTATAAAAAATCATCCATTTACCAACATCAAAAACGAGGAAATCGACCATATTGTTCATCCATCTTTCATCTGTCCGGACATAGAAGCCGATTTATATTCACAAACCAAAGAATATAATACATCTTTCGAGGAACTGTATATGCCTAAAGAATACTTTTACTTAAAAGAGCACTTTGTCGCCGCAATCCGAAATAATCATATACATCCTAAAATTCCACAGATCATTCATCAGATCTATGAGGATTTAGCGGGACCACCTCCTTCTTTAGTCGAGATCTCCCAATCATGGAAAGAGCTAAATCCCGATTGGAAGTATCGGTTTTGGAATAAAAATGATATTGAGACATTTTTGAAAACCTATTATCCGGAATTTATTCCGGCCTATAATGCTTTTTCACATAATGTACAACGCTGGGACGCAATCCGGTATTTAATACTTTATAAGTTTGGTGGTCTATATGTAGACATGGATTATGAATGTACGGAAAATATCACCCCTATATTATGTAATACAGAATGTGCCATGGGATTGGAACCGGAAGCTCACGCTGTCCGTATCCATGTACCTTACATTGTTGGAAATGCTTTTATGGCAACAGTTCCGGAGCATCCTTATTTCAAAGAGTTGATCGATGCAGTTTTTTATGATAACACAAAAGCCGGAACATACACTGATTCAGTAGAATTAATACTTAACACCACAGGCCCATTTCTAACAACTCGGATATATGATAATAGTAAATATCAGGAACGGATTACGTTAATTCCGGCAGAACTCATCGCTCCTATAACTCATTCAGATATAAGAAAAATCATGAAAGAGGAAACATCTATGACTATTGAGAGCAAAGTTGAAAAATCATTTGCGATACATTATTTCTTCGGCAGTTGGCACGAGTAAACTAAAGAATTAACCTAAAAATAATATGATTATGAATACCTTTGAAGATTTTTTTCCCAAATATGCCGGGAAAATAACAGATACCACTAATGATCAAGAGTCTGCATTTATTCAATATTGTAAAGTGTTTTCTTCACTTACCACTGATAGCTTTTATGTATTTGACGTGGTCCAAAAGCGATTTTGCTATATTAAACCTGATAACCTTTTCTTATGCGATCATTCCACGGAAGAGGCAATGAAGCTTGGCTATGATTTCTATAAACAAATAATCCATCCTGATGACTTGCCTTTATGGACAAACATACTTAAGATCATTCCTCAATACCTAAATGACCGAAAAGATAAATGGAATGAAATAGATTATTTTTCTTGTACCCTTCGTTTGCTTCGCAAATATTCTTTTTCATCACGCTTCCTATCACAAATGGTATATCAACGGATGAAACCTATTTGTCTAAATAACCAATTGCGCTACTTTATTTGTATTGTAGGAAGCTCAACCTACAAAGAGACTGGAAATTTATTATTGCATAACAAAAACATATTAATATACGAAGAGTATAATTTTATCACTAGACGCTGGAAACAACAAACAAGAGAACTGCTTACAGAACGAGAGAAAGCGATACTTATGCTTGCCAAACAAGGTAAAAATACGGTAGAGATAGCTAATGATTTATACAAAGGTCAAAATACTATACGTAATCAGATAAAATCTTTATTTAATAAATTAAAAGCACATTCCATACAGGAGGCTATTGAATTTTGCGACTATTATCACCTATTAAACATTAAAATAAATAAAATCAATCTGCATTATTATGATTCCAAAGATAATTCATCAGATTTGGGAGGGACGTACCGAATATTTGGGGGACGCATATAAATTGTTAGGTGAAACTTGGAAAGGGCATCATCCTGACTGGAAATATGAGTTTTGGGATGAAAGCCGAATAGTTGATTTTATTTACGATTACTATCCAGAAATGATTGATATCTACTTTGGATATCAATATAATGTGCAACGTTGGCATGTAATACGCTACCTAATTCTTTATAAGATAGGAGGTTTGTATGTGGATTTTGACTATGAATGTTTAGAATCTTTCGATAGATATATATTGGATGGAAGTAAATGTCATTTTGCTTCGGAACCAGAAGGACATTATCGCTTTTGTAATAAAGTCCCCTATATTAATAATGCATTGATCATTACACCTCCAAATCATCCATTTTTTATCAATATTATTGTGCATCTTCAAACCACACCAATATTCTATACAGGAAATAAATATCAAGATGTGTTAAATACTACAGGGGCGTCAATGTTAACCAACCTCTATGAAAATTATCATAATAAAGATACAGTTGATATTTTGCCAGCAGAACTAGTATCTCCTTTCTCAAGAGAAGAGGTGAAAAATTATATTCATGGTAAAGCAGATGAAAAGATATTGGAAAAAAAACTACAAAATGCTATTGCTATCCATTATTTTTTAGGTTCATGGCTAATAAAAAATAACGATTATTTACCACAAAAAAATAGATTATCCTATATGCCTATCTCTGAACTGTATCAAATTTTCAAAGAATATCCAGTCATTTGTACAGATAGCCAGATGAGTTTGCCTAATTCTCTTTTTTTCGCTGTAAAAACCTATTCTTACGATGGCAATAAATTTGCACAAAAGGCATTAGATGCGGGATGCCGTTATGCAGTTGTCGATAACCCCATGGTAATAACTAACAATCTCTATATATTAGTAGATGATGTTCTGCAAACATTGGAGCAATTAGCAAAAATTCACCACAAAATTTTAAAAACGCCAGTCATAGGTATTACAGGTACATGTGGTAAGACAACAACTAAAGATTTAATAACAGCCGTACTTTCTACCAAATACAATTTAGTATCTACAAAGGGAAGTGAAAATGCTTCTTTAGGTGCTTCTCTTACTTTGTTACGCTTAAAACCTGAGCATACAGTAGCTATTATTGAAATGGGTGCTTGTTGCCCTAGAATGATACGAGAACTAGCTCGAATTATCCAACCCTGTTATGGCATTATCACTAATGTGGGATTGGCCCATCTCAAAGGATTCGGCTCACTTGCAGGTGTGATACGTTCCAAAGGTGAGCTTTATGATTATTTACGCCAATTTGGTGGTAAAATATTTATCCATAAGGAAAATACACATCTTCAGTCCATAGCCAGAGGTTTAGAGCAAATTTCTTATGGTGAAAGTAAAGATGCTTTTGTTTCCGGTCGAATGATAAGTTCAGAACCGTGTCTCTGTTTTAATTGGGAAAATGCCGGAGTTGGGTATACCATATCAACACACATGGCAGGTAACTACAATCTGTGGAACGCATTAGCTGCAATTGCTGTTGGACTTCATTTTGATATTCCTTGTTCAGAAATTAATCGTGTGATTAGCGACTATATCCCCACTAATCATCGTTCACAGTGGAAAAAAACGTTACGTAATGAGCTAATAATTGATACCTTTAACGCAAATCCTTGTAGTATGCATGCTGCTTTGGCTAGCTTTTCCACACTGAAAGCGAAACCTAAGGCTGTAATTTTAGGAGACATGCTCGGATTAGGGATAAACAGTTTGCAGTACCATGCTGAAATAATAAAGGCACTTAATAGATATGGTTTTGAAAAAATCCTACTTTGTGGTGATCAGTTTACGGCAGTGAGCTCTATTTATCAGTGTTTCCTTGACGTTGAGGCATTATATCGGTATTTATCGACTAACCCACTCCAAGGTTATGAAATTTTAATCAAAGGCTCTAATAGAATCCATCTAGAGACAATCATTCATTTACTATAATGTGTTATAATTAATATTAAATTATGATGGCCTGAAGCAATAAGCGCAAAATAGACTCAATTAGGCTAATTATCAAATAAACACACACACTTATATTTGTAATATATATTATTAATAATGAACTAATTTAATACGTAAGAAAATGAAAACATTAGGTAAACTTAAGTTAAATGAATTCAGAAAAGCCGAATTGGAAAAGCGTGAACTAAATGCTTTAAAAGGAGGTTGTCAATGCAAGTGTGCTTGTGCAGGCGTTTCTGGCTATGAAAACACTGGAGGAGGTTCGAATGGTGCTGGTGCTGCATATTGACATTATGTGGAAAAAACGCATGCTTAGTTTGTAGTAGTATTGTACAGATTTTATAACATGTGTCTCCCAGTAAACAACTTCTTGCTTATTGGGAGATATGATTAACTAATCTATTATGTTTAAGACACTCATTCACACTTCAGAAAATGATAATTTATATATCTATAATCATCAATCTAAATTATCGATATTAGTACATCCTGATTTCAGAAAAGCTTATGAAGGATCAGCAGATGCAGATCCGTATTATATTAAAAAATATGAATATCTGAAAAAACATAATTTTTTCTCCACAGTAGACCCTGTTAATTTTGGCAAAATAGATGAGTCTGTAATAAAAAACAATATAGCGCAAGTTCCACAAATTGTATTTGAAACGACAGACTTTTGCAATTTGAATTGTTCGTATTGCGTATTTGGCGATTTTTATGAAGAGTTTGACGTAAGGAATCAAAAAATGATCAATATTGATCATGCAATTATTTTGCTGAAATACATTTTTGAACTTAAGCATAAAAGTAAAAAAAACCAATTATACATCAGCTTTCATGGAGGAGAACCTCTTTTTAATGGAGATTTTATCAAACAGATCGTTGATGTCGTTAATCAATTGAAATCAGGGAAAGAAATTGAAATTGTATACACAATGACTACAAATGCCACATTGCTACATAAATATTTGCATTTTTTAGTTGAAAACAACTTTCAATTGCTTATAAGTTTAGATGGGAATAAATCAAATCATAGCTATCGAATTTTTAGAAAAAGCAAGGAAAATTCTTTCGAAAAAGTAATCGTAAATATAGATAATCTTCAGAATAAATACCCTAAATATTTTACCGACAATGTAAATTTTAATGCCGTCTTGCATGACAGAAATTCAGTAAATGATATATATGAATTTATTTATGAGATCATATCTAAAGAATTAGAAGAAGGCAGATCGTGGCTTCGTATCCGTAATCAAGCGCCATGCAATACTTGTTTATACCAATGGTTCTGCCCCTCTCCATCTAATTATGAAATAGCCATTGGTCGTCCTAACCTTTGTCATGTAAAGTGACAATAATGGATCGTGATAATATGTTAATTAGAGAGTCGTAATAAGATAAACGAGTATATATGAAAAATATAAATTTAGTTATTATCCTGTTTCTATTGATTGGATGTAAAAAAAATGAACAACCAATTAATAACTTTATAACTGTAGATATTACAGCAAATTACCCTAAAAAGGAGATGATTCTTCAAGATTTTATGGATGTCGAATATATTCCGTTAGAAACAACAGATGAGTTTATTTGCCAAGGTTTTATTCAAGCTATTGGTAAGGATATGATAATTGCAAAAAACCGAAGCAATGATGGAAATATTTATATCTATAATCGGGAAGGAAAAGCTTTGAGAAAGATAAATAGGAAAGGACAGGGAGGGGAAGAGTATACGGATATTTTAAAAATCGTTTTAGATGAAGACAATAACGAAATATTTGTCAACGATATGTATGCAAAAAAAATACTTGTTTATGATTTAGAAGGGAATTTTAGACGAAGTCTTCCTCATAAAGGAGATTTTTTGTTTTTTGAAATGTTTAATTTTGACAGGGAAAATTTAATTTGCCATGATGCTTTTAATGATAATAATTCTCTGGCTTTTCATACTGGTCATTCATTCATGCTCGTTTCAAAGCAAGATGGTAGTATCACCAAAGAAATTCAAATACCATTTAAAGAGAAAAAATCAATAGTGATGAGGACTAAAGATGAAACAACTGGTATGACTTATGCCTACCTTCCTTCGTGTGTTTATCCGATAATTCCTTATTTTAATAATTATTTACTGATGGAACTTTCGGCCGATACATTGTATACATATTCACAAGACCATACTATGAAACCTGCTATAGTAAGGGTTCCATCTGTTCAATCTATGATGCCAGAAGTATTTCTTTTACCGAGTGTGCTCACCGACCGCTATTATTTCATGGGAACAGTCAAAAAAGAATATGGATTTCCGGGTATTGATTTGGTATATGACAAAAAGGAAAAAACTATATTTAAATATACCGTGTATAATAATGATTATTCAAGCAAAGAAGAGGTATATATGAAATCATTACCAGGCAATGAAGAAATCGCATCGATCTTGTACCTAGAGGCTCCCAAACTTGTTGAAGATCATGAAAGGGGAAGACTGAAAGGCCGGTTAAAAGAGATCGCCGCAAGTTTAGACGAAGAATCCAATCCGGTGATCATGCTGATAAAACATAAAAAATGAAACTATCGTAAATAGTTATGAATCCAAAGGCGATCTCTTCTAATACAACAATAGAGAAACAAATATCTCATATTGTTGGTACACTCCTACTTAACGGCACATTGACAGAAAGTCCCGGATTAGTACATGGCAAGATGGGAATTGCAATTTTCTTTTTCCATTATGCGCAATATACAAAAAACATGTTGTTTGCAGATTATGCCTTAGATCTGATTGGAGAAATACAGAATCAAATACATGTAAATAGCCCCGCAGATTATGAAAAAGGTATAGCAGGAATAGGCATAGGAATTGATTACCTAATCCGTAATAATTTTTTAATTGTAGAAGATGATATTTGTGAGGATTTTGATCAAAGGATGCTTCGTGCAGTTATGTACGATCCTTGGCTGGATTTCAGCCTGTATGACGGATTAGCTGGGTATGGTCGATATTGGATTTCGAGATTACGTTATCAGAAGCCATCCTCTCAAGCACGAGAATGTCTATGGCATATTGTTGAACTGATCAAAAATAAATTACCGGAGATTTCTCCGGAAGAACAAACAGATGTATATTGTTTCTTACTTGACTTACAAAAGATATTTGGTTATGAGGATTGTAAAGATCTCTTAGAACAATGTAGGGAATGGAGTTTGGAAGTATGCTTTCATCGTTTAGAAAATTCTATGATAGGTAACGTTGCGTGCAAAAGTATAAATAGCCAATATTTCCATAATACTAGTCAAAACGAAATTGATAATATCTTAAAACAACTTCCTGATCTAGATATGGAGAAACAGCCTGTTTCTATGGGGCTTCTTTCTGGTTATGCGGGTGAAGGATTGTTGCGATTGACCGCACTTAATTCAACGGATCTGTCATGGATGCAACTTTTATAATCTTTTATTAACCAAGAAAATGTCGTTAATATGAATCTATATATCTTTAATGAAACTCGTCGAGGAGCTGTTTTTGGTGTCGGGACATATATCCGAGAACTAACTTTTGCTCTACAAAATAGAAGTTTGCACATTTGTATAATAAATTTGCTATCTGACAAGCCATATATACAGATGGAGAAAATAGAGAACATTGAGCATTGGTATTTTCCCTCACCTATACCAGAGCAACGAACATCAGATAGCCAAAAACAAAGAGCGTTGTATTTTCGTAATGTTGTATATTTACTTCAATTACATATTAAGGACAAAAAGGATTTAGTGTTCCATTTGAATTATCATCAAAATGAGAGTCTTGTCAGCGAACTGAAAGAAGCTTTTGATTGTAAGATTATTTCTGTCGCACATTTTTCTGACTGGGGATTTACTGTTTTTGACAACCTGAATCGCCTACGTAATATTCTCAATGAAGAACATCCGGATAGTTTTAGTGAAAACGTAAAAAAATCGTTTGAAGAAGAAAGGGCGTACTATACCCAGGTGGATCATACAATTTGCTTGTCAAATTATATGAAAAAAATACTATGTCAGGATTATGGACTTGATTCAATGAAAGTTTCTGTTGTTCCTAATGGTTTGGGTGATGTAGTTGATATGTCGGTAGATAAAGAACTTTTACGTAAGAAATGGCACGTAGGACCTAAAGAGAAAATTATTCTTTTTGCCGGTCGGATTGACGAAATAAAGGGTGTGAGTTCTTTGATCAAAGCGTTCCATCTAGTCTTAGAAGCTTATCCTAATAGCCGTTTGCTAATAGCCGGTAATGGTGATTACACAAGAGCCTTTCAAGAAGCAAAAAATATTTACACTAAAATTACTTTCACTGGGCTATTGAAAAAGGAGGAGCTGTTTGAGATCTATCAATTGGCCGATGCCGGTGTTGTACCTTCTTTATTCGAACCATTTGGTTATGTCCCTGTCGAGATGATGATGCATGAATTGCCCATTATAGCGACCACTACATCCGGATTAAACGAGGTAGTAGATGAGTCTTGCGGATTGAAAGTACCATTAATAGTATCTCCTGATAATGTAGAGATCGACACCTCTTTATTAGCACAGAAGATCGTCTACCTATTACAGAGCCCGGAAGAAGCGAAACGACTCGGGAAGAACGGTCGCAAACGGTATTTGGAGAAATATTCCTCGGAGGTATTCGGGAAAAACATGATAGAATTTTATAAATCCTTATTCCAAGAATGCAAGTAATAAACAACTAGCCTGATACTATTATATGAATACGCCCAATCAAATCGACATATCGATCATTATCCCGATATATAAACGTGGAAAAATATTTGACGGTTTGTATCGACTCGTTGATGAACCAAGGTGATCTACGTATGGAGATTATCTTGGTTAATGACGGCTCGACTGATTTGTCTGGGGAAATTGCTGATGAATACGCTAAAAAAGAGGAGCGTATCAAAGTGATTCATCAAGAGAATGGGGGAGCATCCGCAGCCCGCAACGTTGGTTTGGATATTGCCACGGGAGAGTACATCGCTTTTTTGGATAGTGATGACTGGATTAAAGATGAATCATTATCTCTTCTATATGATGAGGCGGTGAAACATCATGCCGATGTCGTGATGGGAAATATGTGGCTATGCCATCAAGACGGAAGTATGGATAAACCTTTTAAATGTATTTCCAACGGATCTATAAAAAAATTGCTTTCCGGTAAAGAAGGTTTCATAGAATTAGTCAAAACGTGTTTCTATTTGCCTACACCCGTCAGATACATATACAATAGGAAATATCTGCATAAAATGCAGGCTCGTTTTGAGGAAGGCATCATGCATGAGGATGAGTTATGGTGTCCCATCGTCCTTTGCCAAGCGGAGAGGATGGTTATCACCAACATTGAGTTTTATTATTACCGCCAGAACGAAGAATCGGTCATGCATACGACAAGCCTAGCCCGAAGGCTGAAATCATTATTTCAAGTTACTGAGGGATTGATTAAATTCTCTGATCAATTTGTTTCCTCTAAGACGAGCGTTGACTTGAGAAGCTGGTGGTATGTAAACATCCTCAGGCTTTATTCCATGGCCTTCACACTACTTCCCAACATAAAAGATTCCTCATACATAGTACACAAACATTATCTGGATCGATTTTGGAGGGATTGCGGGCAAATGATTCCGGAATCTATACAAAGATGCAGAAATTATTACTACAAGGCAGAAGCCGGGCTGAAAGAATATACGGATTGGCGTGTGTCCGATTGGGTAGCAGGCGTAGATTGCCAAATAAAGGCTGGTAAAAAAGTGATGCTCGTATTCAACACGATAAATGGGGAAGATCTACAGTTGAAAATAGAGGATATACCCGTTGATTGGGTGATAACCGCCGACAGGAAATATTTCCAACAGGCGACTATAGTCGTTTTTCACCTTCCCACATTGCATTATGAGCTAGAGAATGATCTGGATAAGTTGGAAGGACAAACATGGGTCAGCTGGCATCTGGAGTCCGAAAAGGATGATCCGGGAATCAACGACCCGGAAATAAGCGAACTATTCGATCTTTCGATAAGTGACCCACAAGATAGCGAGGGTGAACAACATCCATTGCTAAGACTGTGCCGAAATTATGTAAATAATGGATAGAATTCCATTCATCGCTATAAGTTTTGAGCAAAAAGAAGAGATCACGAGAAAAAATAACCTATTTTTGTAATTAGGCATAATTGAGCGAACGTATCGCCCTAAGTGTTTAACCTTAAATCGGAAGAATAATGAAATGGATAATCACAATACCAGCGATCCTCCTCTTTGCGTTAGCGGGATGTGGAAAAGATAAGCAATCGACAAATGAGCTTATCACAGTTGATGTTACGGAAAGTTACCCTAAGAAAGAACTGATTCTTCAAGATTTTATGGATGTCGAATATATTCCTTTGGAAACAAAGGACGATTTTATTTGCCAAGGTCTTGTCTTAGCAATCGGAAAGGATATTATTCTTGCCAGAAACCGAGTCAGAGATGGAGATATCTTTATCTATGACAGAAAAACGGGAAAAGGATTAAAAAAAATAAATAGAGAAGGGCAAGGTGGAGAAGAATATACGTTCATCCAAAGAATTGTGCTTGATGAAAAACAAAATGAAATATTTGTACTCGATCATTTTTCAAGGAAAATATCAGTATATGATTTAGATGGGGATTTTAAAAGAAGCCTTAAACGAGGTGATGAACTCTATTTCTTTCATTTATACAATTTCAACCAAACAAGTTTAATAACTAATAATTATTGGGTAACAGACAAGCCTGCTTTTACTATTATATCTAAATAGGATGGAACAACCAAACAAATCCAGATTCCATTTAAAGAAAAAATATCAATGGCTGTAAACTATTCTGATAAAGCAAAGGATATATATTACAACGTGATCCCTGATAACTATAATCCTATAATTCCCTATTTTGATTGTTGGGTACTTGTAGAACAATCATCCGATACAGTATATAAGTACCAATCAGACCATAAAATGATACCGATTATAGCAAGGACCCCATCCGTACAATCCATGAATCCGGAAGTATTCCTCTTCCTAGGGATTCTTACTAACCGCTATTATTTTATGGAAACGGTTAAAAAAGAATATAACTTCGAGACACATGAGGGATTTCCCACTACAGACTTATTATATGACAAACAAGAAAAGGCTATTTTTGAATATATTGTATATAACAACGATTATTCTGAGAAAAGAGCGGTGAATATGAAATCACTTCCTGTAGACGATAAAATCGCATCTTGGCAAAGTATCGAGGCTTCCCAGCTCATTGAGGATTATGAAAAAGGGAAGTTGAAGGGACGATTAAAAGAAATTGCCGCAAGTTTAGATGAAGAATCCAATCCGGTAATCATGTTAATAAAACACAAAAAACAAACCAATCCCTAATGGTTATGAATCCAATGGAGGCTGTCTCTTATAATACAAAAATTGAGAAACAATTATTTTTTTTGCCGGTCGGATTGACGAAATAAAGGGTGTGAGTTCTTTGATCAAAGCGTTCCATATGGTCTTAGAAGCTCATCCTAATAGTCGTTTGCTGATAGCCGGTAACGGTGATTATACAAGGGCCTTCCAAGAAGCAAAAAATATTTGACCACATGCATAGATTCCTTGATGTACCAAGGCGATCTGCACTTGGAGATTGTCTTGGTGGATGATGGCTCGACCGACTTATCCAGAAAGATCGCTGACGAATACGCTAAGAAAGAGGATCGTATCAAGGTGATTCATCAAGAGAACGAGGGAGCGTCCGCTGCCCGTAACCCAGGTTTGGAGATTGCCCAAGGTGAGTATATCGCTTTTTTAGATAGCGAAGACTGGATAAGTTGGAAGGACAAACATGGGTCAGCTGGCATCTGGAGTCCGAAAAGGATGATCTGGGAATCAACGACCCGGAAATAAACGAACTATTCGACCTTTTGATAAGTGACCCACAAGATAGCAAGATAGCGAGAGGAAACAACATCCATTGCTAAGCCTTTGCCTAAATTATGTAAATAACGGATAGAATTCCATTCACCGCTATAAGTTTTGAGCAAAAAGAAGAGATATCGAGAAAAAATAACCTATTTTTGTAATTAGGCATGATTGAGCGAATGTATCGCCCTAAGTGTTTAACCTTAAATCGTAAGAATAATGAAATGGATAATCACAATTTCAGCGATCCTTCTCTTTGCGTTAGCGGGATGTGGAAAAGATAAACAATCAACAAATGAACTCATCACAGTTGATGTTACAAAGAATTATCCTGAAAAGGAATTGACACTACAGGATTTCATGGATGTAGAATACATCCCGTTGGAAACAAATGATGAGTTTGTTACCCAAGGCAAAGTAATGGCCATTGGTGCAGAAGTTATATTAATAACCAACTGGGCCAACGACGGGAATTTGTTTGTTTTTGACAGAAAAACCGGCAAAGCCTTGAAGAAGATAAACAGGAAAGGGCAAGGTGGCGAGGAATATGTAGATATTACTGAAATTGTTTTAGATGAAGCAAACAAGGAAATATTTGTCATAGCCTATACCGGAAGTAAAATCTCAGTATATGATCTATACGGAAATTTTAAAAGGAGTTTCAAAGCCGAAGGTACGGAATCTCATATAAATACATTTAATTACGACCGGGATAATTTGATCTCTTATGTACCAGATAATAGTCTGGAAAACCCGTCAAACGCCATACCTCCATATTATTTAATCTTTTCCAAGCAGGATGGAAGTATCACCCGGAAAATATCAATTCCTTTTGATGAAGTTAAAAGCCCGGTCGCAAGAGATGGGGAAAACTGGGAGAACTGGGCCGCTCCAGTACCAACCGCCATGTATCAAATAGTTCCAGATCATACCAATTGGGTACTTATGGAGACATCATCCGATACCATATACCACTATTTGCCGGATGCTAATACGACAATCCCCCTTATCGTAAGAACCCCCTCCATACACTCCATGGATCCTCCTGAAGTATTTCTTATGCCAACCGTTTTTACCGACCGTTATTATTTCATGAGCCTGTTGAAAGCGGAATTTAATTTTGAAACAGGGAGAGGGTTTCCGACTTCCGGATTGATGTACGATAGGTTAGAAAATTCTGTATTCATACCTAAAACATACAATGGTGATTATACCAGCAAAAGAGAAGTGTATATGATGTCAAGACCTTTAGATCCGGGATTCGTAATCGGACAGGCATTGCAAGCCCACGAACTTGTCGAGGCTTACGGGAAAGGGCAACTGAAAGGCAAACTGAAAGAGATCGCAACGACATTGGATGAAGAGTCCAATCCGGTGATTATGCTGATAAAACATAAGAAATAAGAACTAAATCATGTCTATATCCTAATGTTTTAATTTATGCTAAGATCGTTTCCACATTATCAGCAATTGGATTCTATGGACTGTGGTCCTAGCTGCCTCCGTATGATCGCCAAGTTCTATGGCCGTGTGTACTCGATCCAGAACTTACGGGAGAAAGCCTTCATCACACGGGAAGGGGTCTCCATGCTGGGTATCAGCGAGGCGGCGGAAGCGATCGGGTTCCGAACACAGGGCGTGCGGATCACGGTGGAGGAATTGGAAAAGGAATGTCCCCTACCCTGCATACTGCACTGGAACCAATGGCATTTCGTGGTTTGCTACAAGATAAAGAAAGGGAAGTTCTACATAGCGGACCCGGCGGCGGGACTTATCACCTATACGAGGGAGGAGTTCAAGCGGTGCTGGGTCAGCACCAAGGTGGACGGACAGGATACCGGGACGGCGCTCTTGCTGGAACCGGGGCCGGAGTTCTACGGGATGGAGGACGAGAGGAGAGACAGGAAACGTAACCTCGGATTCTTTTTCCGATATATATCGCCCTACAGGCGTGAGATGGCACAGCTCGTGCTGGGCATGCTGACCGCCAGTGTACTGCAACTCATCCTGCCTTTCCTCACGCAGAGCTTGGTGGATACCGGTATACGGGACAACAACCTAGGTTTCATAACCTTGATCCTTATATCGCAATTGGTGATCTTTATCGCCAAGCTATCCGTGGACTTCATACGGAGCTGGATATTGCTGCACGTAAACACGAGGATCAATATCGCCTTGATCTCCGATTTCCTCGCCAAGCTGATGCGCCTGCCCCTGCATTTCTTCGATACCAAGATGGTGGGCGATATCATGCAGCGCATCGGAGACCATGACCGCATCGAGGCTTTCATGACGGGGACATCCATCAATACGCTCTTCTCTTTCGTTAACTTCATCGTGTTCGGGTTCGTACTGGCCTACTATGACTGGACCATACTGGGATTGTTCCTACTAGGAAACGGGTTGTACGTGGCGTGGGTACTCGCCTTCATGAGATGGAGGAGGGAGCTGGACGTAAAGCGTTTCTCGCAGGCGGCCGGGGAGCAAAGCAACCTATTCCAGCTCATCACCGGAATGCAGGAGATCAAGCTCAATAATTGCGAGACCAAGATGCGATGGAAATGGGAACGGATACAGGTAAAACTTTTCAAGATAGGGATCAAGGGGTTGGCGTTACAACAATATCAGCAACTCGGGGCGGTCTTTTTCAACCAGACCACGAACATACTCATCTCCTTCAGCGCGGCACGGGCCGTCGTGCAAGGGGATATGACGCTGGGTATGATGATGTCGGTGACCTACATCGTGGGGCAGCTCTCTTCGCCTATCGAGCAATTGATCGATTTCTCACGGTCCTTGCAGGATGCGAAGATCAGTTTGGAGCGGCTCGGCGAGATACACGGGAAGGAGGACGAGGAACAGGTAGGCGGGATAAGGCTGAATGTTCTCCCCGATGACAGGACGCTGCGGCTGGAAAATCTCAGCTTCAGCTATGACGGGG